>Ga0209636_10007334_pt1 | contig 11253 bp, 11 predicted proteins | sample DeeMarSWOR152_54_FD_187464 | JGI IMG/M metagenome (GOLD analysis project Ga0209636, IMG submission 187464) | Marine sediment microbial communities from White Oak River estuary, North Carolina - WOR-1-52-54 (SPAdes) (version 2) | ecosystem: Environmental > Aquatic > Marine > Intertidal zone >... | reverse complement strand
CTTCCTGTTTGTCCGCCGCTACCGTGAACTCAGCGACGGCCAGAAATACCGCTACAGAATCGCCAAAATGATCGAGTCTGGAAGCCAATACTGGTTCATGGACGAGTTCTGTTCCACGCTGGACAGAGACACAGCCAAGATCGTCGCGTTCAACGTGCAGAAGCTGGCTCGAAAGCTCGGCAAAGCGGTTGTTGCAGCCACAACGCACACAGACCTCTTCGAAGACCTCGCCCCAAGCGTGCACGTCCACAAGCGGTTCGGCAAAGAAATCAGCGTCAAATACTATCCGAATCAACTGCGCAAACAGTGCAGCTTGCTGAAGGAGATGCAAATCCAAAAAGGGTCCTATGAGGACTGGAAGAAAGTTGCTGGCTTTCATTACCGCAGCCACAGAGTTGCGTTCATGCAGAAAATCTTTGTCTTGAAACGAAAGGACCGCGTCTGCGGAGCCATCGTCTACGTTCATCCCATGAGCGCAGCTCCCTGCCGAGAGCACGTTCTGAAAATTCGAAGCATGAAAGAGTTGAACGAGAAGGTGACACGGGTCGCTAGGGTTGTGGTACATCCAAAATACCGCACCATAGGAGCAGGCGTCAAACTTTTGCATGATTCTTTGCCTCTATGCGGGAAGCCGTGTGTGGAGATGATCGCTGTGATGGCGCGTTATAACCCGTTTGCTGAACGGGCTGGAATGCAAAAGGTCTGCGAGTCCAAGCCAGACAAGTCGATTCTTGAAGCTGTAGCTGAACTCGAAAAACTGGGGTTCACACCTTACCTGTTGGCCGTTCCAGAATACAACAAGCGAATGCTCAAGGGACTAATTCCACAGGTTAAAAAGGTTCTCAGCAGCTTCAATTATCCTTACAACAGAAGAATCGCAGGCCAGCACGGACACTTCACCATGGAAGACTACCGGAAATGGCTGAAAAAGGCGGAGAGAAAAGATCTGTCTCTGGCGCTTAGACGTCTTGCACAGCTAAACCAATCAAAAACCTACCTATTTTGGAAGAACCATCGGTCTTAGACAAGACTTAATCAAGTGTTTCGTTTGATAGATTCTATCAGCCCTAGCCAAAATCACATCAGATGAGCTATGCATGATACTAACATCTATTCAGTTATTTTACGGATAAATAGTTCAAAGAGTCTTAATTTGGTTCAATAGAAGAATCTTTCTCAAATTTTAAATAGATAATATGGAGACCTAAATAGCATCTTGAATTGAGGTAAAGATGCAAAGATGACAGTTCAGGAAAGTCATAGACTAGAACGAAAGACTAAAAAAAGAGGATTCAGCAAATTGGGAGGAGTTGTGTGCGTACTCGTATTAATTGCCATTGTTTCACCTTGGTGGCAAGCGAGTTACAGTTCATATCGTCAAACCGTTTATGGGGTAGACTTTACTGATCGGCAGGATGTAATTTTTTTATGGGGCTATTGGACATCACTAGAGGGTGAGTCGGTTCTTCTGGTGTTCCAGTGGCAACTTGCCCTTGTAAGTAGTGCTATGGCAAATTTTGGTTTTTGCTTAATACTTATGCTCGCATCCTTTGTGTTTTTTCTTTGGGGGAACCTGAAAAGGTTGTCTTCTATTGTGCTTGTTAGCAGCATCTTGTTGCTTTTAACGCTTCTCATTTTCTATTCACAGATGAGCGCAGTAACAAATGGAAAAGTTGTTGGAACTGGTCTGGATATCTGGCCAGCTACACCAGGTTCAACATATTCAGGATTGGCCGAATCAAACTGGGGGCTATCTCTGGGATTTTACCTGACTGGTGTTTCTTCCTTGTTGGGCTTCTACAACGCATACTCTATAAAGCGAAGGCAAATCGCAAATGATACTTTGGAAACTAAAATCCACAACCAAAAATCTCCTTTTTCTACGCTCAACAATGTTTCCAACATAGAAAGGATGTAGCGTCAATCTATTTTCGTACACGTAATTAGTTTCAACGATAATATTGGCGGTATCTATACCAGTAGCCTACATCAAATACGGTGGGAAACAATAGACATCATTCTTTCTTTTCTTTGTTCAATAGAACAGTCTTTCACAAATCATAAAAACTGAGGCAAATATTATAGAATGTCAAAACTTTAATACGGTGGCAAGTAAGATGAGCAAAAGAATTGTATTGCTTTTATGCATAGTGGTTTTCCTCCTAATCGCAATTGTTCCTTCTTCTGTATTTGCTCGATTGGGATGGACGTTTTTTGAGTTCGACGCTGACGGTCTGTGGCTGGGGATTGATATGGTGAGCCACAATGAAGGTTGGGCTGTAGGTAACCGTTATGTGGCCTACTACAATGGCATCGAATGGGATGTAATGGGCAGCTTATCTCCACCTGGATCCTATGGCCATTGCATCCGGATGGTTTCTTCTACTGACGGTTGGATTGGAGGCTATCAAGGATTCTGGCGTTGGAATGGGCTTCATTGGAATGAAGTTGAACCTGTTGGGGAGCTTCCCAGCGATTATTATTACATAAAATCGATTCATATGCTTAACCCAAGCTACGGATGGGCAGTTGGATATGATTCTGAAGACGCTTATCATCATAAAGGCATAACTTTTCGTTGGAACGGCTATGTTTGGGATTTTTTTGAGGATATTTGCGAGGGAGACCTAAACAATGTTTTTGTGCTTAGTGAAAACAATGCCTGGGTTGTAGGAAATAGCGGACAAATCTTTAATTGGAATGGAACAAGCTGGAATGAAGTGTTCAGTCACACACCTAAACATCTGAAGTCTATACATATACTTTCCGTTGATGAAGGCTGGATAGTCGGAGAAGATACTTTCCAAGGAAGTGCCTCCACAGGTGTCAGTCTTCATTGGAATGGCACACAATGGACTCCAATTGCGCTTCCTAGCGATCAGCATTACTCCTTAAAATCAGTTTTTATGCTTAATAACGATGATGTTTGGGCAGCGGACAGCCTTGGCTATCTGCTTCATTGGGATGGAACTAAGTGGGAGGAAGTGACACGAACACCAGGCAGTCTGAATGGGTTATATGATCTTGACTTTGTCAGTGTAGACGATGGATGGGTTATAGGTCAAGATATTATTGGCCATTGGGCAGAAATTGACGAAACTCCACCTGAAATCAAGTTCATAACGCAAAACCCATTGCCTCATAACGTGAATTACACCGACACAGTTGAAATAAATGCAACAGTCGCAGATGAAAGCGGAGTCAAAGAGGTAGTTCTCTGTCATATTAGTTCAGGTTCCTCTTCTTGGATTAATGAAAGTATGACTGAAATAGAAAGTAATCTTTACACTGGCACAATCCCGCCATATCCAGACGGCACAACTGTAACCTTCATGATTACAGCAGAGGATAACTTGGGAAACTTCATTTCGACAGCGATGCTTGGCTATGATTTCGAATACACAGTAATCCCAGAGTTTCCATCATCCCTTATTCCACCACTATTCATGATAGCAACTTTACTAGCAGTCATAGTCTACAGAAGGAAACATTCTACGTAACGTTAGATTATCTCTTAGACAAACAATCAAAGAACCAGTCAAATGTATGGAGAGTTAATCAAAAAAGAGGATGTTGCGGGAGATAGTTAATGCTAAAGTGCGTTTGGCGAAGGCATCCTAAGCATAGTAGGATTTGCTGCCATGCCTGTGGGGGCAGCTTCAAAAGGGGAGTTCAAAACGCCAATATCGCCATAGAATCCGAGATCGGTGCCAATTATGATGCCCATGCTTTCTCTGGTGGTACGCATGCTCATTGGAAAAAACAAAAAAATTGGAAATAGAGGATTTGGCTATTGAACAAGGTTTTTTTTCTAAGTATTTTAGCAACAAGCATTGTAGCGGTCTTGTTCATTCCGATAATACCGATTGATGAAACGTACACCATAACAGAAAGCTACAACCGTTCACTCAGATACAAATGCATTTCGGCGGAAGTTGATGATCAACGTGGATTTGAAGAATGCTTCCACATATGGGAAATAATACTGCAAAACCTCGACGCCGTTGGCGGAACATTCACAGTCACTTACAAGTGGAGGGAAAGTTGGCGACCGTTCACCAGCGCCTATCAGAAGTGGGTTACTAGAAATGAAAGCCAATATCTAGAACCAGGAGAAACGGGAACGTTCAGATGGGAGTTCCGTCATAAATCGTTTGAGCCGGTCGTTCCCCGTTCAAGCTTGCAGTACTACGTTACAGCTCCCGTAGTTGCGGATACTAGGGCAGTTACGAGGCACAAAACACACTACAGATCCATAATAGGTATTCTTACGGGATGGGTCTAAGCGCGTTCTGCGCATGCGCATGGCGAAGTGGGCTCTCAATTGCAGGTTATAGGTGTGGGGCTTTGGGACAGAGTTGAACTGTCTAAACTGGGGTCACGGTCCAGCTTGTCTACCGAGACACCAAAGCCACATGGAAGGCGGCTACTTCTGCTGGCTTCAAACCTTTTGTTTTTCCGTTGAGTTGAGCTTCAACAAAGACGAATGTGCGCGTCAGTAACTCAATTTGGCGGAGAGTAGGGGATTTGAACCCCTGCCGTATGGTGGACAGCCATACATCATGTCGGGCTAGACCAACTCTCCGACTCCCGCATTTTCAGTTTTTTCTGTCTAAGTGTATGTTTTCGGTTTGTAGCGTTCACAGTTCCGTCTTGGAAACGGCCCCCAGAGCCCGTATCCTACGAAATGGTTTAGGGACTTGCAAAACCCTCCTGAGAGGTCCTTTACTTTGCGCAGTCCAACTCTTCCATCGACTATCTCAGTTCTGTATAGGCTTTGAATGTGGTAGTGTCTGCAGGTGTAGCATGACAGGATGTTAGCCTTCTTCAGAATGTTCTCCTGCCTTTTGCGCCTAAGATGGGAGATCGCTATTGTTGTCCCTAAAACTATGTTTCCGAAGATTATGAGCAACGTTTGTGTTCCTACCACGAAGGAAGGCGTGGAATATGTGGTTTGTGAAAGGTCCGTTTGAGATGCTGTATCCGTGGGCGCCCTTGAAGTTTCAGTGTGTTCTATGTTGACTACAATGCCTAGGAGCCAATATTCTGGGACTTCCCAAGGGTCAGTCTCTGAGTTGTTGTCTCCCTTCGTTTTGAAATACCATTTGCCATCTTTTGTGTATTTGTCAACTACCCGGTGGCCAATCCACATGTAATCAAGGGACCTGCCGGTTGCTATGGTTGAGTATGCAATTATGTCCTCGACGTTGATCAGATTTCCATCCGTGCAGAGCTGGATTGTGAGGCGATCTCCTTCCTTTATCGTTGGGTACATGCTGCTTCCTCTACCCGTTAGTTGCACGTACTCTGCCGATGACGCAGCTGTAGCGGAGAATGGCGAGACTAGGAGAGCCAGGGCTATGAAAACGGCTGCAATCGAAACATTTCGTTTGCGCAGGAGCGTGTGTACATATCGAATTGCTGAACCTGTCAAGAAATCACCTCTCAACAAGTTTCTGGGTCTAAAAGGCGGGATTTCGGGCGACGGGATGGTTGCCACTAGACAAATATTTGATCGTTCCAGGGTAGTAGCAACATCGCCTTTCACCGACCAAACCCAGTTGAATAGTTCACTCTTATTAACCTTTTGAGAATCTTCTGAACGCATGCGCACTTGGTCATAATTCTGTTAAGATTGTTGTCAATAACAAAGCATTACAGCTTTACGGTTACCCTGAGCCCATCGGTTGTGAAACAAACGCGTAAAACTGGATGGGGGACACATGACAAGGGCGACTGCGGTGACTTCCCCACCACCAAAGTAGCGCGGGTGCATTGGTAAATGTCAACTAATGTAATCATGCTCGCGAGTAGCATGCAAGAATCTTGACACGTTATACGAATAGTTTGTGTCATCAGGGTAAGGTCTTATTGATGACGGAGTTTGCTGTTGACGCATCAATTCCTTTATTTCAACACAATCACCGAGGTATTTTTCTACGCTATAAAGATAGTTGTTCTCTTCCATGAGTGACGGATGAAAACACTCATCAAATGCATCTGGACCTATCAGCTTTGCATGTTCGCGCAATCTATCAATAACTGTTGGGTTCGCCCCGCTGTATATTTCGGTGAGTCCTTCCTTCAGTTTCTTTCCCATTTCAGTGCCCACATGAGACCCTGTCAAAGAAAACACTGTAGACATTGTACTAATTGGAGTGCCTCCAACATAATGTGCCAGATGGTCATTCCGATAGCCTAGGATTATTCTATACGAACCCAATCCGAGGAGACTTCTTCTTTTAGGAGAACCTTTCTCCAATCTCTCTATCGTTACATCTCCTAGATCGTATGAAGGTCTTTTCCCCGGTATGCCCGTCTGCAACATTGCAGAGTATAGATCATAAATCCTTTGCTTATATTGCGGTTCCGAATGGTTTTTTATGATACCCAGTTGGATCCCTGCTGCCCGAAGTTGTGAATGATAAGCTGGATAGAGCGCGTAGAAATCATCCCCGAGTCTAACTTGCCATTTTTTCAGTTTCTTCTGTACAAGGGGTAATCTGGTCTCATATTTTTCTTCTCCAGGTATTTTGTATAATTGGAATAGCAATTCTTGCGAGTAGTCAATAATTGGGGATAAAAGCAGTCCGAAGTTTACGATGAGATCTTTGAATACTTTTGCCCCTTGTCGATGAATATGACCATACAACGGATAGATTAACCCAACGTTATTATTCCACTCAATTCTCAACTCATCTATCTTCTCACGAAGAAAAGCATCTCCATCAACTATTGTACGAATACCGTTGACAATTTCAGATCTAAACGATTTCCATTTTCTTATGAAATCATCATCAACATTTTCTGGATCTCTAACCCTGAACAGGACGATTTCCTTTATTTCCATGAGAACTACCCCACTCGGAACTCTACCAAGTCTATGGATTCATAGGCAAAAAAAGTTTGCATGCATACATATTTACTTTGATACATTCTATCAACTCTGATTTAGATTACACTAGATGAGCCATGCATGATTCTAATGTTTACTCGATTGTTTGATGGATAAATAACTCAGGATATCTTAGTTTGATTCAATAGAAGAATGTTACTGAAGAGTTAAATATTGAATCATAGAATAGTCTTAGAATTGCGCGTGGCTTTCCTGACCTAGAGTCGCAAAAGCGAAAAAGGAGAGGTTAAGAACTGGATAAGAAAATCACAACTTGTCTGGCAATTCTATTGGTATCATCGATTAGCACATTGTTATTCAACATTCAACCTGTTAAGGCATCTAAACCACTTGCACCCAACGGTGTTCACGACATGACCATTTATGAGAGTCGCATCGGTGAATCAGGTCTCCTCTTAGAAGACGACAACATCCAGATGTGGGTACCTACAAAATATGAAAATCATTCTAAAGTCATATTCGATTATCTAGTGGCAGGTTATGAGACCATGAGTAGACTCTTTGGAGATCATGACTACCCGTACAAGTTTTCTATTGAACATTATCCTCCAGGAAGCAAATATGCTTGGGGTGGAACTGATGCACAAGGAACTCTGTTCTATAGTTACACAAACCTTGAAGATGATACACCTGAATGGAACAACTGGAAAGTACCCCACATGATGGGTTACTACGAAGAAATGACTCATTGCTTCATCCACATCTTTATGAACACGGGTTTCTACGAGGCTTTGGGTATGATGATCGGGGGGTTTGAAGTAACCTTGCAGGCAGCAACCAATCCATGCGTTGAGCAGTTTGTTTCGAATAACTATCAGAAATTCGCCACCACAACTAGTTACTACCTTATTCATAACAGTGGACCGCCAGGTGTTGCCGATAACATATGGCCAACCCGTGTATTGACACATGCATTTAAGACCGAAGTGATTGATGTCTATGGGTGGGACGCGTTGACAAATACTTTCAACTTTCTCAAACTAGAGGGTTATCCATTGGAACAGTATGATCGTGAACACACATGGGGTGGCTTCTTGAATTACCTTGGATATGTTACGAACTCTGATTTTAACGCGATTTTCGCGAATTATGGACTTCCAAGCATTCAATGGTTCGAAGAAGACGGATATCAAAATGGTATAACATGGATTGATGATAATCAATACAGTTTTCGTGTGAGATGCTTTGACCGTGAAGGAGATCAACCGAGAGATGTAAAGTTACATGTCTACTCGCCCTATAACAGTGAATATGCTATGAACTTTATAGGAGGGAACAAAGAAACTGGATGGGCATTTGAGGCCAACGTGACTTTGACAGCCAACTACTCATACGCATTTAGCGCAAACGATAATGTTCACGCGATATTTCAAGCAGTCGGCCCTGCAACTCTTATGAACACCGAGGCTGAAGTAATCCCAGAGTTTCCCTCGTCGTTGATACTTGTGTTGTTAACGGTACTATCGCTAATTGCTGTTGCCGTAGGAAGACGGTATATCAAACACGAATCTCAAGATTCTACCGCGTTTGCATAGTATGTTACCAGAACTCCCCTCAAGGCTTCTTTTGTCTCTCAGGTGTTCTGATTAGTCGATCTGCTTTCATTCTCGCGCGCACGCGCCATGTGATGAATGCGCATGCATCTTAGTTTCTGATTCCGTTTGCTTGTTCGTCGGTTTCGGCAGGGTTTGCATAGCAGTAGATGCAGCCATTGGGGCAAATCATTGAGTACCAGCCGATGTCTATGCTGCGGGTGCATCTACACAGTTCCCTCTGTCCGCTCGCTTTCTCTTCAGGGCAGGGTTCTCTGTTTGGATGTAATCTCTGCAACTCTTCTCCGTCAATGCAGCCCACATTCTTTATTCCAATTTCCTCTAGCTTAGGGTCGACGCAGCATCCTCTCAACTCTACACCATGCTCTTCAGCGTTGCGCACGAGGTAGATTGCTTGTTCCTCTAGGTCGAAGTCCGCTAGTCCTATCCCACGAATATCCAACCTCTCCTTGACTTTCGGGTAGTAGGTGGCCCAACTAACCCTGAAGGTCTTTATGCCTGCAGGAGCCACGAGCTTAATCACCTCAAGAAATTGGTCCAAGTTGGTGAACTTCTTGCCATCGATTAAGAGGTTGAGTATTGGATCGAATCTGACATTAATTTTCTGGGGGTCACCGCCTAGAAACTCGTCTATGATTCCTCGCAAATGCGTTGCCACCTCGATGGGTTTGGGAATGTTTGGTTCAAGGAAAGTCCCTCCCATCCCAGTCACCGTACATAGGACGAAGAGGTTGTATTGTTTCAAAACTCTTCGGACTGGTTCTTTGAAGATCAACTGCGGTGTCTTCGTCCACAATACAATAGTATGAACTTTCTCAGGAGGATACCGCTTTGCCAGAGTTTTCACAAGGTGGTTGGGAAAGCGGAGTATTTCCGTCCTCCTGCTAGCCGACAGTACGACCTTAGCCAATTTCTCAAAGCCACCTTCAAACGTCTGCATAAGTTCGTGACGATTTAGAAAATACTTTCGGTGTACGCGCACGCTCGACTGTCTTGAGTCTACAATATTTGAATTGCATATGGAAATCAGAAAGAACTGGAATTTTCATTTCTATGCACCAGCATTGGAGCTCATGGAGCTAATTCTCTTGAATCTCTTGACTATTTCTTTGTCTCCTTGCAATATCCATTTTCTGCCTCTATGCGGAAAACCGTGTGTTGAGATGGTCGCTGTAATGGCCCGCTACAATCCTTTTGCAGAGCGGGCTGGACTGAAGAAGATCTGCGAGTCCAAGCCTGACAAGTCAGTTCTTGACGCTGTGGCCAAACTCGAGAAACTCGGGTTCACACCTTACCTGCTCGCCGTGCCAGAATACAACAAGCGCATGCTAAAGGGAAAAGTCTCGCAGGTGAAAGAGATCCTAAGCAGCTTCAGTTACCCTTACAACAGAAGAATCGCAGGCCAGCATGGACACTTCACCATGGAAGACTACCGAAAATGGCTGAAAAAGGCGGAAACGAAGGATCTCGCTCAAGCGCTCCGGCGTCTCGCACACCTTAACCAATCAAAAGTCTATTTGCTTTGGAAGAAACAGCGGTCTTAAATGTTAATTACCGCCATTGAGAGGTTAAATTTTAACCCCCAAACCCAACAACTCTCTCTAACTCCTACTCTCTCTCCTACTCTCCTACTAACTCTCTAAAAAAACACACAAAAAAAACAACGGTGAAAGCTGACGCCTGAAGGTGAATAGTGAGAAGTGGCGTCATCGTCAGAAAGAGCAGAGACTCAGCTTGAAATTGAAAAAGATAGGGTTCAGCTGAAATTCAGTACAAATACTCAAAGGGGTAAAATCGAGAAAAAATTATACCCCTTCTAACTGGTTCTTTGATTGTTTGTTCGTGTGACCGTTGGCGATATCGCCAACCGTGCAATCCTCTTTTTTTCTAAAGTCATCTTCCCTCAAGTTGCTTTGTTCCACAATGGGAGCATTCTTCTGAGGCAATTGGAATTTCTTTTCCGCATTTGACACATTTTTTCAAAAATGCTTTCCCTAATAGAGAACGCCTTGTCTTTTCATCTGTTGAAAACCGAATCTCTCCACATGAAGGACATACATAAACGTCGAAATTCAACATTTCTTCACTGATTTCGGCCCACTCTCCAAAAACCAGTTTCACCAAACCTGGCTGTCCCCTAATCCTGAAAGGAATTCTTTGAGCAAATTGCATCTCTATTCCGCAAGAATAACACTTCTTAACTTCTTTTTCACTCATGACTATCCCTCCTTTTCCTTCTGCTTTGTTCCACATTTAGGACAGTAGTCCGAGGCAATTGGAATTAACTCACGACACTGAACACATTTTTTTAGGAAGCTTCGTGGCGTTTCTCCTATTAATCCATAATCTAAGATTGCGATTCCACATCTTTCACATCTAAGAGCAGGAGCGTTCTCTAACTCAAACTGCTTATTCCAACCAGCCAAAAACGTATCTCTAAGGGATGCACTTAATCCATGCTTCTCAGTATCCCAATACATTCCCCAAATTGCAGTAAAATATCCTTTGTTAAGTTCTCCGCCACAGTTGGGACATTTTTTGACAGACACTATCCGAGAAAACTCGTTCTTTTCACTCATGGCTTATTCCTCCTTTTCTTCATTTCATTGTAGAGGTATGCATGCATAATAAACAGTGTTGCATATCTGCTGATTCAGTTTTATGACTTGTGGAAGAAATTTTGATTTGATTCTAAGATTCTGGACACTTGAACTTTCCAGAAACTCTAAAGCTTTCTTCACTACCGACAAGACTGTCTGTTTAAACCACGCCCCATTTTCTCTA
>Ga0209636_10007333_pt1 | contig 11253 bp, 11 predicted proteins | sample DeeMarSWOR152_54_FD_187464 | JGI IMG/M metagenome (GOLD analysis project Ga0209636, IMG submission 187464) | Marine sediment microbial communities from White Oak River estuary, North Carolina - WOR-1-52-54 (SPAdes) (version 2) | ecosystem: Environmental > Aquatic > Marine > Intertidal zone >... | reverse complement strand
AGACATCCGATTTCGACGAAACAATAAAAAAGGACAAGCGTTATTAATGTGCGAAAACGGGTTGAGACAATGGCAGCTGACGAGAAAATATTGAAGGCTTTGAAATCCGCCATAACACATCTGGGTAACTCAATGTTGGCAATAGATAAAAAGGAAGATAACTCGCTTGCTGACAGCGTCTGGCATGTGGCGGCAGAACTAGAATACGCATTATTCCTGTTCTCAATAACAGTTCAGAATGAAGTTGACAAGTCAAAATGGAAGGTTAATCCAAAACTCAAAAAAGTCGAAGTGGGTCCGACGCTGGTTGCAGTGCAAGATTTGCTTAACGAAGCTGAAAAGTGCATGACAAGCGAGAAGTTGTCTGACGCCTATAAGAGTGCTTACATTGCAAGACATTATGTACTTAAGGTTCAGAAAGATTTCGCTAAAAAGAAACGTGAAGCATTCAAAAAGAAAAAATAATCTATTCCTTGGAGATTTTCCTCTCTTTAACAATCAAAGTGTTTTCTTTTCCACCTATAACTCTGAAATATTCCTTTAGTTCTTGTTTGTGGAGGAACTTTCGCAAAAGCACTCGCAAGTACGATCTTGAAACGTTTTTTCCTTCGCCTTTCACGACTATTTCATCTGTTGCTGTTTCAACTTCCGCTTTCGTCTTTTCTTCTAGGAATTCTGCTAGTTCCTTGATTAAGTCGCTGCCTTCGCTTTTTAATTCAGATATATCCACTCTCATTTCTGACATGGCTAATCACTTATTTTCGAACCATTATTACTCTTACTTGGTCGCATGCATCTTCACAAGAGTCCGCAATCATCTCTAAGGCTTCGAAAAGCTGGCTTACTAAAACCGCTAGTCCAGGCCTAGGCAAATCTTCTTTTCCCAGTAGTATCCTGGCTTTCTCGTGTATATCGTCAACTTTTTCTTCCTTTCGTTCCACGGTGTCTGCAGCTTGAAGCGCTTCTTCTGGTTTTGTCATGATTTTGTTGACGCATCTTTGAAGAGAGATTGCGCAGTCCTTTACGTTTCGAACCATTTCCATGAATACGTCCTTGAGTGAAATTGGCACCTGCTCCATCGATATGGCTGCCAGTACACGAGTGGACTCTCTACTCCAATCCGCAACCATATCCACCCTCTTCACAAGGTCCATTAAGTCAGCCCTGTCAATCGGTGAGAGTTCTCCCTTTGAAACGTCATCCATAACTTTTCTCCGTAATCCGTCTGCTTCCTTTTCACTGCTTGCCACTCTTCTGATACTTGTTTGTTTTTCTTTTTCGTCTTTTCTAATGGCTGCACCTATTGCCTTTTCTAAATCTGCAACTATTTCTGTTGTTAGGGCTAGGTGTCGCTGTACCGTTGTTAAGGCTTTTGTTTCTCTTCTTTTCTCAAACCACTTTATTAATTCACTCAACAGTTAATTCCTCTCTCAATCCTACCTCTGGATACGCGAATACATGTGTCTTTCCAGATGAAAAGCTTACGGTGACATTTTCGCCCACGTTAAGCCATTCTTCAACTAAAGATGGCTTGACAACCACGACTAAATCCTGGTTTCTAAGTCTAACTTCATATCGTATATCTGTGCCCTCAAAAGTTATTCTTTCTACAATGCCCAAAATCGAGTTTTTACTTTTCTTTATGCCCTTTTCGATAACAATAGTTTCTGGTCTTATGGCTAAGACCACCTTCTCACCCTTCTCCATAGTTTTTTGGACTCTTGCCTGAACTTTTATTCCACCACGAAGCTCTATTACCGCTCCTCTTTTGCTTAGGTTTGAAACGTAGCCTTCTAGGAAGTTTGATTCTCCGATGAAATATGCTACAAAAACGCTTTTCGGGGTCATATAGAGCTCCTTTGGGGTTCCAACCTGCAAAATTTTTCCCTTTTTTATGACTGCGATTCTGTCTGAAATTGCCATGGCTTCAGCTTGGTCGTGTGTGACGTGTATGGCTGTTAACTCCAAGTCCTTCGTCATCTTTCTTATTTCATATCTTATTTCATTTCTAACCTTTGCGTCTAACTGTCCTAACGGCTCGTCTAGAAGCAGTAGTCTTGCACCCGCTGCCAATGCCCTTGCGACAGCTATTCTCTGCATCATTCCCCCGCTTAGCTCGTCTGGATAGGCATCCAAACGTTTATGAAGCTTAACCATCTCAAGCACTTCATGTCCTATGGTCTCCGCCTTTTTGATGTTGAAACCTTTCACTCTTGGCCCGTAAGTCACGTTATCCCAAGCGTTCATGTGTGGAAATAGCGCAAAGGTCTGGAAGACAAACCCGATATCCCTGTCTTCAGGTGGAACTTCATTAACAAGCCTGTCTCCAATGTAAATTTCACCTTCATCGGGGTGAACTAACCCTGCAATAAGCCTTAACAAGGTTGTTTTTCCACAACCGCTTGGACCAAGCAAGGAGAAATATTCCTTATCATAAATGTGGAGGTTCACACCGTCAACAGCGACTATGTTTCCAAACCTTTTTGTTACATTCACTAGACGGATATCAGGGATATGTTTTCGCCTCCTTTGAGTCTGTACGGGTGTGAAGTAGTGCATAAGATTTTTGCGGTATATTAAGCATGCTAGTATGTCTCCTTTCCTTTTACAACAAGTCTCAGAACCAACAAGATTATGAAGGAGAATAGTATAAGGAAACCGCAACCTAGTCCTAGAGTTGATGTTGAAACTTCATTTTCAACCCAGTTAACCAATAATACTGGAGCAGTAACAAGGTTGCTTACAACTAGGGTGGCTCCAGTTTCACTCACACTTCTTGTAAACATCATGATTGCACCTGAAAACATAGAATATTTGGTTAGCGGAAAAATTATCGTTCTAAACACACCTAGTGGCTTTGCTCCAAGCGTCCTTCCAGCTTCCTCCAGCTCTATGCTTATTCTTTCTACGGCAGCTGACATTGACCTCACAAAGTAAGGATAAGTGATAGAAAGGTGCGCGAAAATAAGCAGCCAAATTTCAGGGACGAATGCAAAGTTTTCCTTCCAGAAAATGGCAAGGGAAGCCCCCAAAGCAACCGAAGGGACAATTATTGGAATGTTGACAAGCATATCTAGAATTGCCGAAGGACCATTTCCAATTTTTCTGCGTGCTATTATGATTGCCATAGGCAAACCTATAACAACGTTTAACAGTGTAACAACAGTTCCAACGAAATACGAGAGAGATAGGCTTTGCCAATAATCTCCCCAAACACCCAATCCACCTATAGCTTCCGGCAAAACACCTGTAACAACAGCTTCAAATGCTGGAATGGCTACGAAAAGAGATGGAATAAGCACTATAACGAAAAATATTAAAAGCGTTATACCATTTCTAGAAGATGTAACTACAGAACCGCTTAGTTTCCTTTCTGCTTTCGGCCAAACTTTCCTGACTGGCATTCTTAGCTTGGGACCTAACAACCTGATTGTTATAAATACTAAGCTAGAAAGTGCTATCAGAATGAGGCTGACGAATACGAGTGCCCCTTCTTCCCCGATGTGTTTTTGGATAAATATCGGACCGTTGATAAATGCTCCTGCAACCATCATCGTTGCTCCGGTTTCTGAAAGCGACCTCGCGAAAGCCAAAGTGAAGGAAGCTATTAAGGAGTGTTTCAGTATCGGGAACGTGACAGTTCTGACTGCTGTAAGCGGCGCTGCACCTAGGGTTCTGGACGCTTGCTCATACTCCAATTTATAATCAAGTAATGCACCAACCATCACCCTGACAACTACGGGAAATGAAAACGCGAAGTGAAGTAAAACTACGAGTAGCCAGCCGCGCGAAACAAAAGGAACGCCAAAGAGTGAGGATAATCCTCCAAGGTCGCCCCAGAAAAGAAACAGTGAATACCCAAGTGTGGCCGTAGGCACAATGAACGGAATATCTGAAAGGGTGTCTAAAACATTTAGCCATTTCGATTTTCCCCGCGTAATTATCCATGCCATTGGCACGCCAGCAACAACATCTATGAATGAAACGAAGAGAGCCACACCAAACGAGGCAGCAATTGCTTTGAAGGCTTCTGACATGAGTTTTGGCTGATCTAATACATCTTGTATTGAACCACATTTGATGATTATGCCTAGAATTGGTGGAAGCAGTATCAACGCGAAAAATATGATTATTGAAAGCATGTAAATAGTATTTTTTAACGCTGCTTTCGATGAAAGTCTGTCTAACGCTTCAGCGATTTTGGGTTTAGGCAAGTTTGTTCTTTCCGCCTACATTTAGCCTCTACAATCTCAACGCAACTTTCCTTTTTTCACTTGTGTTTTTTATTCATAAGTTTTCCGATAGAAGGTGTCAGTTCGCCCGTCGAGTCATATCACAGCCGTAAGCTCTATTGACTTTCTACTTAATCATCCTAAAGAAAATGAAGCACAACAAGACTTAAGGCTTTTGCACTGTGAACTCTATTCTTTCAACGCTTTTTCCCTTAGAACTTCTGGAAAGCAGTCTAACCTCGCGTATTTCACTGGTGCTCTTGACATGTGTTCCTCCGCACGCGCATGCATGCCAACCCTCAATTTCTACAATGCGAACTTCGCCAACTTGTGGCGGAAGCGTTTTCAAGGACTCGTGGAATTTCTCGACATGTTCTTCTGCTTCCTTTCTTGGCATTATCCTAATCTTTACTGGTCTGTTTTCCTTAACAACATTGCTTACTATGTTTTCGATTTGTGGGAACAGTTCACGGGTTGAGCCTTTATGCGTGAAGTCAAGTTTTGCCTTTTCCAGGTCCATACCTGAACTTACGATTTCCACTGGTTTGTCTAGGGCTTGGCGTATTGCCTGCCCCATTAAGTGGGCGCTTGTGTGAATTCGCATGAGCCTGTAACGTCTATTCCAATCGATAACTCCTTTAACGTTGTCTCCTTCCCTTATTTTTCCAGCAACTTCGTCAACGAAATGAATTATTATTTCTCCATGTCTGTTTAGCCTAACAACCCTAGCTCGCATAGCGTCGTTTTCTATTAAACCCGTATCTGATGGTTGACCACCGCCCCCGGGATAGAATGCTGTTTCATGTAAAACCACGCCTGTTTCACCATCTAACATTTTTAAGACCTTAATCACTTTTGTGTCAAACTCTTTGAGGTAGGCATCTTCATAACAAAGTAGACGTGTCGGAGGCATTCCGCTTAATTCCATCATTTCAACACTACGCTAATTTCTTATATTGACTTAAGACGTTTAAAATTATTTAACTGAAATCCTAAGAGATATAATACCCCTTGTTAGAACCTAGTAAGCTGAGAGTTGAGTGAAATTATGGATGTTTTAGAGGCCGTTAAAGGCAGGAGAAGCATAAGAACCTTTAAAAATCAAGATGTTGCGGCGGAAATTGTGGAAAAGCTTGTTGATGCAGCGCGACAGGCTCCTTCCGCTGGAAACATTCAACCATGGGAATTCATTATTGTTCGAAAGCCAGAAATCAAAAGAAGACTTGCTGAAGCCGCTCTTGACCAGATGTTTATTGAGGAGGCCCCTGTTGTAATCGTTGTTTGTGCAAATGAAGTGCGTTCCTCACAAGGCTATGGTGTGCGAGGCGAAACTTTATACTGCATACAAGACACGGCTGCAGCCATACAAAACATTCATTTAACTGCTTACTCATTTAGGCTAGGCACCTGTTGGGTTGGCGCCTTCAGAGAAGAAGAAACAAGAGAAATATTGATGATTCCTTATGGCATAAGGCCAGTCGCTATAATCCCTATTGGTTATCCTGCTGAGGTCCCTACAGCACGGAGTAGAAGACCCTTAAGTCAAATAGTTCACTACGAAACCTTTTAGATCGACTTCTAGAATTGTTAAATGAAATTTTAATATCCTCACACTCATACTTCTAATGAAGAGGTTTAATCGTTGAGGTATGCGGTAATCGCTGATACTTACGAAAAAATCGAAGCCACAACGAAAAGGCTTGAAATGACGGATCTCCTAGTAAACCTTCTCAAAAACGCACCAAAAGAAATCATAGACAAAATCGTATACTTGACTCAAGGTAAAATATATCCAGACTTCGTTGACCTTGAAATAGGTGTAGCTGAGAAACTTGCAACAAAATCCCTTGCTCGGGCTTCTGGAAGAAAAGGACGCGAAATCGAGGAAGACATAAAAAAGACGGGGGACATCGGAGAAACGGCTCAAAAATTCATGGCTGGCAAAAAGCAGGTGACTTTCTTTCAGCAACCACTAACCGTTCATAGGGTCTACGAAACTCTTGACAAAATGGCTAAGACTTCAGGCTCAGGCGCTATTGATCTTAAAATCGCATTTTTGGCTGGTATTTTGGCCGACGCGACTCCTAAAGAAGCAAAATACATTATGCGGACGGTTACTGGAAACCTTCGCTTAGGTATCGCTGACATGACTGTTCTAGACGCTTTAGCAATAGCCTATGGCGGGGGAAAGGAGAACCGCGGAGATTTAGAGCGCGCATACAACGTTTCGTCGGATCTTGGAAGAGTCGCAAAAGTAGTTGCTGAGAGAGGGTTAAAAGGAGTTAAAAAATTTGAGATATCTGTCAGCGAACCCATCAGGCCTATGTTGTGTGAAAGGCTTTCTTCGCCAGAAGAGATTCTCGAAAAGCTTGGAGGAAAATGCGTTGCCGAGTATAAGTATGATGGTGAAAGAATTCAAGCCCACAAGAAAGGCGATGAAGTTGTACTCTTCTCTAGACGCTTAGAAAACATTTCAAGCCAGTACCCAGATGCTGTTAAGCTTCTTAAGAAGTATGTGAAAGCAAAAGACGCTATTCTAGAAGCTGAATGTGTAGCTATAGACCCTGACACTAGCGAAATGAGACCCTTCCAAGAACTGATGCACCGCAGACGTAAATATGGAATTGAAGAAGCCATGGAAGAATATCCCGTTTCTCTGTTCATGTTCGACGCGCTTTATGTAGATGGTAAAGACCTAACTGTAAAGCCCTATCCGATTAGGCGACGAGCACTTGAAAAAGCAATAACGGAAAGCGACGAAGTAAAAATCGCCAAATATATAAAGACAGACAACGCGAAAAAACTTGAAAAATTCTTTCTAGAGGCTATCGAAAACGGGTGCGAAGGACTAGTTTGCAAATCTGTTGCAGAAGATTCAGTCTATCAAGCTGGAGCAAGAGGATGGCTATGGATAAAATATAAGCGAGACTATAAAAGTGAAATGACAGACACGGTGGATCTAGTTGTTATAGGCGCGTTCCACGGTAGAGGAAAAAGGGCTGGAGCATACGGAGCATTACTTTTGGCAGCATATAACCCAGAGAGAGAGGCTTTTGAGACTGTAACAAAATGTGGAACGGGCTTCAAGGATGAGGATCTGGCAAAACTGCCAAAGCTAATGGAGAAGCATCTTATTGCGCATAGACATCCGCGGGTTCGCTCAACGATTGAAGCAGACGTATGGTCTGAACCAACTGTCGTGATTGAGATTCTCGGCGCCGAGATAACACTGAGTCCAGTTCACACATGTGCTATGGATGTAATCCGTAAAGGAAGCGGTTTAGCCATTAGATTTCCGAGGTTCACAGGAAACTACAGAGTTGACAAATCCGCTGAAGATGCTACGACCTCGATGGAAATAGTAGGGATGTATCGCAATCAGCTAAAAAAGATCAGTGAAAGTTAGTTAGAACCAGAGACAAATTGCAGAATGGAAATGTTTTAATTGATGGAGACGTAATGATTGAAGTAGAAAAAGGTCTATCCATGGATTTGTTGTTTGGATTGATTTTCAACGAAGACATGAATTGGTGAAGGATGTGAAAGTTGTAAGAAAAAGAGCTTTGGCGTTTGGTATCTCATTAGCGTTTGTTGGGTTTCTTCTTTTTTGCTTAGCCTATGTATCTGAAGAAGAAGTGACACCTAGATTAGAGACAGTGAACGAGTGTTACGATCGATGGAATATAACAGGTTTGTACAGCCAAAGTGAGAATCTGAGTCTGGCTGTTCCCGCTAATCCAAAGGAGCCTTATCCTTATGGGGGCTTTAATGTTTCAATTGTTGACCCTAATGGAAACAAAACTGTGTTTTTATTTGAATTTCAATACGGTCAGAAAACCAATGTTACTGTTCTTGAAAACGAGGGTGGTTTAGAAGTGGAAGAAGGCGCACTCGTTTTGGGAGGTATCACTAATTATTCAGGCAACTATACAGCGTTTATAGATGAGTCAGCTACTGCTTGGTACGGAGGGCCCCCAAGCTTTCTCACTCTTTATAACCCGATTGTGGATAAGCAAGTGAAATATCCGTATGGGAACTTTTTGCCAGTGGGTCTAATTGTATTGTTTATTGGGTTGGGTCTTTCGTTATGGGCAGCTGTGTTTAAGAAGACTAGTGTTCGGCGAAGAGCAAGAAAGTGAATTCGCTTACGAGTCTTGATTTCTCTCTCTGAATCTTGGGCTTAGGATTTTGTCTAGGCTGAATCTCAGTGTAAATGTTATTGCCTCTAATATGACAGCTAAATCATGGAATAAGATTCAGTCTCTTCTGGGTCTAGACGTCGCAGCACATCCACTTGACTTATCTTTTTCCTTTTTTGGTTTTCTTCTTATGAAGAAGGTCGATATATTCGTTTACTGCGTTTTCAACATTCCACTGATAAGACCTCTTGGCCATAATCAAATCCAAGAAATTTATGTCTAGTTCAAGTCTGACTCTAACAAAGACTATGAGAAAAATTGTGGGAAATGTGATGGCTAAAACAAGATTCAGAGGAAATGAAAAACTAATCAGTAGAAAAAGGCCTAGAAAGAACTGACAAGCGAGGAAGACTGGGATTATGATGGCCCAGAAGATTCCTTGGAAACCTTGAGGAAATCTTTCTAGAGTCGGCTGCGGCAATTTTAGGATTAACCGGTAGAAAATCGGTAGCTTCTTCCGATGCAAGTTTTCGTGTCCCATTTGCTGTTTCACTCGCTGAGCACAGTTTTGTTATTTTTCTTGTTTTTGTTTCTTTCGTTTTTTCTTTAAGAAATGAGTGTATTCTTCTACAATCTTTTCGATTTCCCATTTATGGAGTGACAGGGGTTGTGGTCCCATCCCTAGTGCATGTGATGCTTTTAGAACCTTAGTCTTTACAAGCCCATGTTGTGCTTCTATCTGTTTTTGCTCCTGTCGAATTCCGTAGGCGCATAGAACGGCGGGCAGTATCAGGATAGTTAATGGATGGATGCAGAACATCATCCAGATTTGAAGAAAAAAGTATCCTGCGAACAGGACAGGAAGCCAAAACCAGAAAGTGGTCAAGCAAGACTTAGTCAAGTAAAGGATTTCAAGAAGGGATTCTTTCAATTTTAGTGTCCTCTCTACTCCCACCCTAATTTTTTAAGGTTATTGTTAGTATTTAATCTTTTGTTTGCAAGAGAAAATTACACGAAAGCGTGAAGGCTTTGGAGGAACTGTTGAACCCAAATGTTGGTGCTGAAATACTTCTGCGTTTTTTTCTGTAGTGTTTTCAAAAAAATCTGGGAGTTTTTTTGAGGGAGCTTCATTCCAAATAACGTCTTTTCTATCTTGTGTTCATGTGTATAAGTGACATGCTACATAATGTTCCTTACTTACTTCTGTGATTGGTGGTTCTTTCTGCTTGCAAATGTCTCCGATATATTTTGGGCATCTGGTGTGGAATCTGCATCCCGAAGGGGGATTGACTGGGCTCGGGATTTCGCCTTTGAGCACGTCTGCACTTCTTCTGGCGGTCGGGTCGGGTAGGGGTACTGCTTTGATTAGTTCTTCTGTGTATGGGTGGAGTGGCTCCTTAACGATTCTGTCTGAAGCAGTCTTCTCCATGATCTTGCCTAAATACATGATGCCGATACGATCACACATATGCCGAGAGAGCGCTAGGTCATGCGATATATAGAGGAACGAAGCGTCATGTGTGTCCACTAAGGAGATTATGATTTTCAGGATGGATGCTCTTATAGAAACGTCAAGCATAGAAACTGGTTCATCCGCGACTACAAAATCGGGATTGACTACGAACGCTCTGCCCACAGCAACTCTTTGTCTCTGCCCTCCACTTAATTCATGGGGATATCTCAGGAGAAACTCTTCTGGCGGTGTCAGTCCAATGGCGTTCATTATTTCCGTCACCTTTTCTATTGTTTCCTTCCCCCTCGACAATCCTAGAACTCTCAAGGGCTCGGCAATCAAATCGCTTACTTTCATTCTTGGATTTAGAGATTCGTATGGATCTTGAAAGATAATTTGCATACGGCGACGTAACAGTTTCATCTCACTTTCTTTGAGTTCCGTAATTTCTTTGCCTTCGAAGTAGATTTTACCTTTAGTGGGGTCAATTAACCTGATTATGAGTTTTCCAGTAGTGGTTTTTCCACTACCGCTTTCTCCAGCCAAACCAAAAATTTCCTTTTTCTTTATCTCAAGGCTAATCCCGTCTACCGCACGTACGTTCAGTGTTTTTCCTGTAAGAGATTGTAAGAAACCAGTTTTTAGCGGAAACCATTTCTTCAAGCCTTCAACTTTTACTATAGCTTTCTCCACGGACTTGTCTCTCCTTTATTTGCCTCCAACTAGATAGCATGCTACATAATGATCTTTGGAAATCTCTGCAAATGGTGGTTGTTCTTTCTTGCAAATATCCATTGCATATTTGCAGCGGGGATGGAATCTGCATCCTGAAGGTGGTTTGAGAAGGTCTGGGGGATAGCCTGGGATTGAGATCAAGGAATGTTTTTCTGATGTTATGCTTGGAAAAGCTTCTATAAGGTCTCTTGTGTATGGATGCATAGGTTCTTTGAATATTTTTACGATATCCCCGTATTCAGCTAAGTAGCCCGCATACATGATTGCAAGTTTGTCGCATACTTCAGCAATCATGGAGAGATCGTGAGCTATCATGATCATCCCTAACCCTAACTTGTCTTTCAATTGCTTCATAAGCCTTATCACTTGCGCTTGCACGATAACGTCCAAAGCTGTTCCAGGTTCGTCAGCAATCAGGATATCTGGATTACAAGCTAGAGCCATGGCTATCATTGCTCGCTGTTTCATTCCTCCACTGAACTCGTGGGGGTAATTGTTTATTCTTTTTGGCTCCATTCCTACCATTTCGAAAAGTTTTCTCCCTCTTTGCAAAGCTTCTTTCTTATTAACGTCTTTCTCGTGGGTTCTGATGGCTTCGACGATTTGGTCGCTTACTTTGTAAACAGGGTTAAAAGCGTTCATAGCCCCTTGGAATATTAAGGATATGCCACCCCATCTAACTTCCATTCTCATC
>Ga0209636_10007332_pt1 | contig 11253 bp, 9 predicted proteins | sample DeeMarSWOR152_54_FD_187464 | JGI IMG/M metagenome (GOLD analysis project Ga0209636, IMG submission 187464) | Marine sediment microbial communities from White Oak River estuary, North Carolina - WOR-1-52-54 (SPAdes) (version 2) | ecosystem: Environmental > Aquatic > Marine > Intertidal zone >... | reverse complement strand
TGATAACTGTGTGGTGGCAACTCATCCTAGTTCGGTTTTATCATGGATTTGCAACGGCGATTTTTGTACCAGTCGCTGAGGCGTCAATAGCCGAGTTGTTTCCAGCCAAACGAGGAGAACGCATCTCACTTTTCTCTTCAGCAACACATGTTGGAAGACTCACTGCACCTGCTTTAGGCGGATACATATTGTCCGTCACAACCGACAACTTTCACGTACTCTATTTGAGTGTGGCTGTGGCGGGTGTAACAGCGTTGATTACGAGTTTGTCATTCTTGACGAGGAGAAAACAGCCAACAGTGATTCAACAAGGAAATACCAAAGAAGTTGCCAGAAGACTATTTCGTGGATGGGGGACAGTCGCTAGAAGCCGTGGAGTTTTAGTGGTGAGTTTTGTCCAAGCCTGCCAGTTCTATGCTTATGGTGCGACGGAATTCTTTCTGGCAGGTTATTTGCCAGAGGTTGTTCACTTGGACAAGTTCTTGACTGGTGTCATTGTCATGAGCACAATAGGTGTGGCGATTTTTGCGAGACCTTACGTGGGTAGATTTTCAGACAAATTTGGAAGGCGAATTCCAATAGTTTTGGGTTGTGCAGTCTCTGGTCTTCCATTGCTGGCAATTCCGTTTGTCACTGATTTTTGGGTTCTCCTTTTGCTTGTTGTAGTCTACGGGTTTGGTTTTGCAGCCGTAACGGCTTCGACACCAGCTTTAATCAGCGAGCTTGTGCCCAGAGAATCGATTGGGACATCCATGGGATTTCTCGACACGATAATGGATGTTGGACAAACACTTGGACCTGTAATTAGTGGATTTATACTTGCAACAAATCTCCAATATTATGGCGTTTTTCCTTCGCTTACTTTTGTACTGCTATTTTCTTGCATAGTTTTTGCCTTATCCGGTGTTGCTAAGGCTAAGATTCGATGAAAAGAACTGTTCAAATCCATTAGACATGCTTGACGATTACCACTAAGTTTTAAGTTATAGAGAAGTGCTTGAAGCTGGAATCTTTTCAGAAATACGTCAGTGATACTGCTTTTTAGTTTTCTTTGATTGTGTCTATGCTTTACATTGTTTCTCTTACTTGCTAGGCTGGTTATTTTCATGTGAATGTAGAAAGATTTTATATATCAAACGCTATGTATAGCGTTTGTTTTGCTTTGGCAAACACTAGATGAATATATGAGTCAAAGCCCCTAGATTGAGCAATCTTGGGTCGTGAGATATACATTAGGTTTGCCTTCAGTCTGAAGACAGTTTGAGAAAACTGATCTGCGAACGCAATGCGGGGAGGTAACTCAGATGGACGGAGTATGAGTCCACTAAACTCAAAGACGCGGGTTCAAATCCCGCCCTCCCCGCCTATTCGAATATTGATGATATTCGGGCATGTTTATAAGATTTTGCGAAAATTTCGAACGTAAACGAACAAATCTTCTTGATTTTTCTCAAAAAACGACTGCAGAACGGAGTTTCTACGTTTTTGTGAGGACAACGTTTTCTAACGTGGCTGAAAATACCCGATGAGTTATAGTAAACTTCTGGTACAGTACGCGATTATGTGTATTTCACAACCAAGAAGTCTGTGCATTTTAGCTTCATCGGTAAAAAGGAAATATATACGCTATATGTAGTGCTTTAAAGGGTCGATGACGCACTAACGCGTTGTTATTATGAGGGAAAATGTTAGTATGAAGTGTCCATATTGCGGGTCGGACAGCACAAGAACCCTTGAGACAAGGGATTCTCAAAACAACACCATTAGACGGCGTAAAGAATGTCTAAACTGTGGAAAACGCTTCACAACCTACGAGTACATCGAAACAGTTGAACTCATGGTTCGGAAGACAGATGGAAGGATTGAGCGTTTTGACTTAAACAAGATGGTTAGAGGTCTTCAGAAAGCCTGTGAGAAGAGACCTGTAACTATGAAGCAGATTCGCAGTTTGGCTGAACATGTGAGACAGGATTTGATGATGAGGGGGAAAGGAGAGGTCTCTTCACAAGAGATTGGGGACCTTGTTATGAAGTATTTGAAAGATCTTGATCGTGTATCATACGTTAGGTTTGCTTCTGTTTACAGGCGTTTTGAGGAGCCTGAAGATTTTCAGCGTGTTCTTAAAGAGGTGAGAAAGTGAGGTTTGTCAGAAAACGTGACGGGAGACTAGAACCCTTTGATGAGGAGCGGATAGCAAACGTCGTTTGGAAGGCAGCCAAAGCCGTAGGTGGGAAAGACCGCGAACTAGCCAAGAGACTAAGCGATCAAGTTGTAGCATTGCTTAAGGAACGCTTCGGAGAAGAAGGTGTTCCCACAGTTGAGGAAATTCAGGATCTGGTTGAAAAAGTACTCATAGAAGACGGGCATGCGAGAACGGCTAAGGCTTACATTCTCTACAGGAAGCAGCACCAAGACATGCGTGAGTTAGCTGCGCTACTAAGTTCAGCAGACCTTGTAGATCAATATTTGGAGATTCAGGACTGGCGTGTTCGAGAAAACTCGAACATGAGCTATTCGCTGCAGGGCCTAAACAATTATTTGTCATCTACAGTCATAGCGAAATACTGGATTACTAGGATTTATCCGCCCAACATTGCTAATGCACATTTCTCTGGAGCCATACACATTCACGACCTCGGCGTATTAGGACCGTACTGCGTAGGATGGGACCTGAGAGACCTGCTGCTTTCAGGATTCGGCGGGGTCTCTGGAAAGATAGAAAGTACACCCGCGAGACACCTCAGAACAGCCCTTGGACATGTGGTAAACTTCTTCTATACGCTTCAGGGGGAGGCTGCAGGTGCACAGGCCTTCAGCAACTTCGACAGTTACTTGGCTCCGTTCATACGTTACGATGCGATAAGCCAGAAAGAAGTTGAGCAAGCGCTTCAGGAATTCTTCTTCAACATGAACGTGCCGACGCGTGTGGGCTTCCAAACGCCATTCACAAATGTGACTTTAGACTTGACAGTTCCAGAGTTCATGAAAGACGAGCCGGTGATAATCTGTGGAAAAGTGATGAATGAAACTTACGGCGACATGCAAGAAGAATTAGACATTTTCAACCGTGCCTTTGCAAAGGTCATGTGTGAAGGTGACGCGAAAGGCAGGGTTTTCACATTTCCAATACCAACATACAATGTAACGAAAGATTTCGACTGGGAAAACATTGTATCTCAGAGACTCTTCGAGGCGACAGCCAAATACGGTGTGCCGTACTTCTCCAATTTCATAAACAGTGACATGAAACCTGATGACGTTAGGAGCATGTGTTGCCGGTTGCGTATCGACAATAGAGAACTGCGCAAACGTGGGGGCGGTTTCTTCGGAGCAAACCCGTTAACAGGCAGCATAGCCGTCGCAACAATTAATTTTCCAAGACTAGGATATTTAGCGAAAGATGAAGATGAATTCTTTGAACGTTTAGAAGAATTGATGGAAACTGCAAAGGACAGCCTCGAAATAAAGAGAAAAGCCTTGGAACAGTTCACAGAGAACGGGTTATACCCGTACTCGCGGCATTATCTTCGTCCCGTAAAGGAAGGTTTTGGGGAATACTGGAAGAACCACTTCTCAACAATAGGTTCAGTTGGCATGAACGAAGCGATAGTGAATCTCTTTGGGCATGGCATAGCGACCCGTGAAGGATTAGAATTCGCAGTGAAAGTGTTAAACTTTATGCGGAAGAAGCTGACAGACTTTCAAGAAGAAACTGAAAACATATACAACCTTGAAGCAACACCTGCTGAAGGGACATCTTACAGGCTTGCCCGCTTAGACAAGAGGAAATATCCAAATATAATTGTGGCTAACGAGAAACACCTTAAGAGAGGCGTTGAACCGTTCTATACTAACTCTTCGCAGCTACCAGTGGACCGTGAGGCAGATTTGTTTGAAGCCTTAGAACATCAGGATAGGCTGCAGACTCTTTATACTGGTGGAACAGTCTTCCACATCTACCTTGGTGAGAGGGTCTATTCGTGGAAGGCGGCGGCTGAACTCGTTAGGAAGGTGGCTTGGAATTCTCATTTGCCATACTTCACTTTGACCCCTACATTTAGTGTTTGCCCAACCCACGGCTACGTAAGTGGCGAACACAAACAATGCCCAACGTGTGGAGCAAGAAGCGAGGTTTACTCAAGGGTTGTTGGCTACCTTAGGCCAGTTGACCAATGGAATGACGGTAAACAAGCGGAATTTGCTGTACGTAGGAGCTTTGACAAATCTGTTGTTTTTGCGACTGTGCAGGCTTGAGTGAAGGATTTATGAAGTTCAGTGGGATTCAAAGGACGAGTCTGATAGATTTTCCAGACAGAGTAGCCACTGTGCTTTTTGCGCCTGACTGCAATCTACGCTGTCCTTTCTGCCATAACTGGAGAATAGTGGTGGATCCCAAGCCCCCATTTCTTAATGAAGGAACGGTGATCCGAATTCTTGAGAAACGGAAAAAATACGTGGAGGCCGTAGTCATGACTGGTGGAGAACCAACGATACATAAGGAGATTCCAAAATTTTTGAAGAAGCTTAAGGAAAAAGGCTTTGCGGTTAAGCTAGACACCAATGGATTCTTTCCCGCGGTCCTCAAGGAATGCTTGCCTTTTGTGGATTATGTTGCCTTGGATGTGAAGACTTCTTTGGAGAAGTATGGGCGTTTGGGAGCAAAGGATACGACTGGTTTTTTGCGTGCAATTGAGATTTTGAAGAATGGAAAGGTTGAATACGAGTTCAGAGCCACAGTTGTTCCGGGCTTCGTTGATAAAGACGCCATTCAGAAGATGGGTGAAATCGTTAAGGGTGGAAAACGCTTTGCGTTTCAGCAGTTTATTGCTGGCGATACATTGGATAAAGCGTTTGATAGTGTTAAGCCGTACTCTGTTGAGGGTATCTCCGATTTTGCGGAAATCATGAAACAGTATGTGAATGAAGTAGTGCTTCGCGCTTAACGGACGTTTTTGTTTTTCTGGCTTGCGCATGCTAGATTCCGGCGTCTTCTGGAACTGTTTTTCTTTCTGCGTCTCATGGCTTATTTGCATCATTTAGGCTTAGGTTTTTGGTCGGTATCACCCATATTTCCTTTCACTATTACCGTATTGCCTCCAGAAGTCTCTCGCGAATCTGATCATGCTGGATAATTTCGCTTGGTGTTGCATTCTGCGGTGACAGTTCAGGCAAGCTCATAATTAGCTGATGTACTCTGTAAAATCATGGCCATTGTTTAGAAATCGTTATAACAAAAGGTTTAAGACTTACATACTGAATTGATAATGATAAGGGTCCCTAGAGGCTATCAAAGGTATTGAGACAATGGGAAAAATAAAAGATTTCCTTTCAGCGATAAGCGAAATATTAGGCTATACCAAGCAAATAGTGACGTTTTTCCTATGGGGATTATGGCTTTTTGCGACGTGGTTCACAGTACCGTTACTATGGGAGATCTTTCCGCCGTTGATAGTCTTTCCATTCATCCCAGTTGCTTACGTAGTCTATCGGGAACAGGCTCGCAGAATGAGGATGAATCGCGAAAATAGACTGAAACTCATTAACGTTGATACTGAAAAAGTCGTTGATGAATACATAGAGCTGCTACGTAATCGAAGGGTTGATGATGAAAGACGTCATAAACCCTCCAAGGAATAAAATAGAAGATTCCAACAGTTTATTCCTAGCAATACATTGGACAAAACCTTTAGCAATGTTAAGCCATATGCTGCTGGGGTTATCTCTAATTTTGCAGAAACCATGAAACAATATGTTGATGAAGAGGTGCTTCGTTTTTAATGGATAGTTTTGTTCTTTCGGTTGTTTGATTTCTATTTCTTTCCAAAAACTAACTTCTTGCACGAGCGCGCGCTATTTGAAGTACGTGATGTATGCCGGAATGTAGTTGTCATGCGGCTTTTCTAAGTAAACATAGATAGATTCCCAATCATGATCACGTGCTCCGACAAATGGAACTTCTAAACCACAGAGTTTGTCATTCCTGGAGTAGTAGGACCCATATTGAATATAGAGATAGTCATCAGTCTCAACAGTGTGTACGTACGTGCAGCAAGGCCAGGATTGTGCGTGTTTGGAAGAATTATTGATTATGTCCGTGTAACGCGCACGCACGCTAATTGTTAATGTAAATGGAAACGAAAGGCATGTTCTGTCCGAAAGGGCTACCTCCTATTGTGCCAATCAAGGCAAGGTTGACTGGGGCGGTCCCGGTGAAACCTGAACTCGAAGGACTGAAGGTGGTTGAACCTTGTATCATCTCACTTGAGGCGAAAAAGATTGTTTTTTCAGCTTTGTAGGGTAGAGTTATTGTGGTGAAAGTATCAGCAATTACTCCATTGCCATCTACGTTTACAAGATACCAATAAGCCCCGCGAATCTGTTGTGGAGTAGTGGGAAAAATTGAAAATAGAACCGAGGCTGAAGAAAGATCAATATCTCTATTGTTTTTATCAAGGTTAGTCAAGGAAACCTGAAAGGCTGTACCGACTCCACCTTCATCTACAAGGTAACCACTAGCACCATCTGGATACCCGTCTAAGAAGTATGATGAGCTTTGTCTAATGACATTATAATACTTGAAGTCCTCAAAGTTCATCTTAATCGCGCCTATGCCTCCAGTCACACTTGAAACTATGACCCCTTGCTCCTCTTGAAACGGTACAAGATTTCCTCGAGCGGTTACAAACCAACAAGCAAATACATCTGAAGAGTCTGAACCTTCCATTGTGACTATCAGCGCATTTGATTCCGCAAAAACAATTGTGTCTCCAGTTTTCAAGTTAATGTCAAGCGTATCATTGTAACCATACCTCCGGATAGTTGCATCAAAGGTCCAAAGCGTAATTATTTGAACTGAAACAGGACCATCATTCGTAACGGTTGCCTCAACATAAACTTGATCGCCTTCAACAGTGTAATTTGCGTCCGTAACCGTTATGATTTCGTTGATGCGATCTATGTCCTCTTGATTAGCTTCGCTTACTGCTTCCTGAAAAAAGACATTTTGGTTAAGCATGAATACGAAAACATTGGTATAGAGAACCATGACTACTAGAACCATAAAAACCGCTGCAATAATGCTGTAGACCCCTTTCGAATCCTTGCACAGTTTTTTCCTAAGCAATAAACGTGGCGTCAAACCATCTCCCCCTTCCCGTCATAACCCGAATAGAATAGCTCGTCTCGGCTACGAGGTCAACAGAAACCAACTTGAAGTATCCTTCCTCTTGAGTATCTAATCCCAGAGTCGAAGTACCGTTCAAAAACTTCAAATCTATGTTAGAAAACTGTTGATGCCATGAGCTGTTGCTCAAATACACATTGACTAAATGCACATCATCGGCTGTTCCACAATTCATCAAGTAAGCATCTAGTTCTGTGCTGCTCCTGTCATAAAACACGTATTCGAAAACCAGTTTTTCCTTTATCCTAGCCAAGTTCCCTTCCATAACATCAGCATATTCGGTATTAAACGCTGAGGACCTTGCGTAGGTCCAATAAAGCACTGCAAAACCCAATGTTACAACAGCCGTGGTCAATATGGTACTAGAAACAGCAGGGCTCACAGCACGCTTATCAAGGAGTAATCGACAGACTTTCTTGATCAATCGACCTTTCACGACGCAGTTTCTCCTTGAGACATTTTTCTTACGTCTGCCCTAAACGATAACCATCATATACACTACTTAATCTCGAGTGGGCATCTGTATGATGGAGAGGCCTCTGAGACGAATATTGTATCTTACGATATAAGCATTATCTAGAATTCCGACTTTGACAGACTAAAACTCGTTTTTCGATTGTACGGTGATGAGTGTTGTAAAATTATCAAGAAAGAGGGTGTTAGTAGGCAGATATGCCTACGAACCTTAGTTTTTGGAGCTTCATTGAGGGAACTGTCGTTGCTTCAACCATTTCAAGTTTCTTGCCCATCATTGGTATGTTCTTCAAAGCGGAAAGCATGCTGTCCGTAAACCGCATGTTCACAATAGGCTTAGACATTTCACCGTTCTCAATCAGGAAAGTTCCATCCCTCGTCAGCCCCGTTAGAACCATCTTTGTAGGTTCAACAGGATTGACATAATGAAACGTCGTTACAAATATCCCACGCTTCGTCTCGGCAATCTCCTCCTCTAAAGTAGCATCTCCCGGATCAGCAATCAAGTTGAAGGGCACAGGCCGTTGCATATAATATTCAGCAATTGGGGGCAAAGCATGACCAGTGCTCTTCTTACCTTCCTTCCCAGCCGTAAAAGAGTTGTAGCATATACTCTGTTCAGAAACAACTCCATTACTTATCAGTTGCATAGCCTTTTTTGGAACTCCTTCGCCATCAATAGGCACTGCGTAAAGCGATCGTATATCTCTACCATCATCTTTCACGTTGAATTTACTGTCGAAGACCTGCTGGTTCAGGCAATATTCTACGAAGGACCGCCCATCTTGATATGAAGTCGCTGAAAACCCAACATAACCTAGGAACATTAGAAGCGTAGCAGAAGCCAAAGGCGACAAGACAACTTGGTATTCCCCTGGGGAAAGCTTGATTGGATTTATGCTTTTTACGGATTTCTCAGCAGCATCCCCAGCCAAAACAACTGGTTGAATATCTCTAACACACCTTGAATATTTCTCAGCCGTTCCGAAACCTTCTGAAGTTCCAGATTTCGATATAACTGTAGTTTTCATATCCGTTGAAGATACTCTAGCTCGTGCTGAAACGCCTAACGAGTTTGCCACTGCAAAGGCCATTGAACCACTTGAGAAGTATCCTGCAACAGCCTTCACAATCGGCGATTTTGAGTGTGCTGTATTGATGGCCTCTCTAACTTTTTCTGCTCTGAACCTCGGCGTACAATTCGCTGTCTCCTCGTCGAAAACTCCTTCAAGAGGAGTCCAAGGCTCTGGTTCCGGTAAGCTTTTGAAGTCTTTGTTTGGCGGTGAAGCCTTTGCGATTTTTATTGCTTGCATTACAGCCTTTTCAATTTGCTCTTCTTCTAGGGTGTTGAGGCGGATGTTGCTGATCTGCTTGTTTAGAATCACCTTGATTAATACGCCGCCTTTTTTCGTTGCAACATTTTGATGTATCTGAGAGTTCGCAAACCGTGTTAACGCCGTGTCAAGCAGAAAAGCTGAAGCTTGCGCTTGGTCAACATTCTGTCGCATAGCATATTGTACGGTTTTCTCTGCTATTCCCAACAATCTTTCTGTAACCACAATCTTCACCTCACATTAATCCAACACGAACTTTGCGGAATCTTGCAGTTCCACAACCATGTCCAACGTACATTGCTTGCCCTGGCACGCCTTTACCACAGTTTGGCAAACCATGCATTACCCAGTCGTCCTCGCTTACAGCGTCGCATGAACCCCAGAACTGAGGAGTAACACCCATGTAAGTCGGATTCTTAACCATGCTTTCTTTGCTACCGTTCTTTATTCTCCAGCCAATTTCTGTACCGAACTGAAAGTTTACACGTCTATCATCAATGCTCCATGAACGATTAGTCATCAACAAAACACCGTCTTTCGTGTCTTCGATAACATCTTCCGCCTTCCAGTCTCCCGGAAGCAAATTAATGTTCGTCATGCGAATAAGAGGTAAAGCCATAGGTGAGTCCGCCCGCATACCCCCACTGCTTTCTCCAAGATTCAACTCAGCTGCAGTTTCACGAGAGCTTTGATATCCCACAAGTAAGCCTTCCTTGACCAAATATACCTTCTTCGCTCTTGTACCCTCATCATCATAACCAAACGATCCAAGTCCATGCGGAACAGTGGCGTCAGCGACTAAGTTCACTTTCTCAGAGCCATATCGAAAGTTTCCAAGCTTCTCAGGTGTAAGAAAGCTTGTGCCGGCATAGTCGGCTTCTGTGCCTAACACCCGGTCAAGTTCTGTTGGGTGTCCGCAGCTTTCATGTACTTGTAGGGCAAGCTGGTCGCCTGTGAGGATTAGGTCTATTTCTCCTGATGGGCACTTTTCTGCTTCTAAAAGCTTTGATAGTTCTTGTCCAGTTTCCTTTGCGTGATCAACCAATGCTAAAGATTCAAAGAATTCGTAGCCGCTTTGGGCGTTGTCGCCTCCGAAAGAGGCTGGGTATGATCTTGTTTGCATTTCTCCGTTTTTAACGGCTATGGCTGATAGTCCTCCTCCACACCATGTTATCTTTTGATTGATTTTTGCGCCCTCAGTGTTCATGAGAAGTTTGTTCTCCCTGAATCCACGATAGTAGGTGTAGGCAGCCTTTATCAGTGGAGACTGCTCTTTGAGGATTCGTCCGGCTTGAACAAGCACGTCCAACTTCTCTTCTACTGGAATTTTGAACGGGTGTTTCTGAAAGCTGCTGGAATAGTGGTCTTCTCTAGCTTCTTCTCGGATTAAAGTCGCTTCCTTCTTCTTCAGCATGGCGCTTGCCTTTGCAATGTTGACGGCTTTTTCAACTGTTTTTGTGATTTCTTCCTTGTTTATGTCGATTGAACCGGCGAAACCCCATGCTCCGTCTGAAATTACTCGAACACCGAACCCCTTTGTTTGCAAAAGGTTGACAGCTTCTGGTTCACCGTTCTTCACCGTTAGGATTTCGTTGAGAATTTCGCTTATTCTGATATCTGCGTATGAAGCTCCTTTTTTCGTTGCTTCTTCTAAAGCTGTTTTTCCGAACTCTGAAAACACTTTAACACATCCCATGTTTAGAAACAATTAAAATGTCTCTCTTACTTTTCACTTTTTCGATCGAAAACATAAAGTTACAGGTCTGTAAAGCGGAGATGTCTGCTATATGTTCCCTCCTTTTCTTTATGGTTCTGTTACGTAGATCAACAGCTCGCGCCATTTGCAGACTATAGGCTTCAAGCAGTTAGGAGTCTTTTCCACAAGTCATAAGAACTAAGGGAAGACATATGATACGATGAATGGTGAACGAAATGGTAAAGATTCTTGCGAAATGCCCAAAATGTGGGACCGAAAAAGAGGTTAAGAGAATGCTAGGTTCTGAGTCTGCAGAAGGAGACTGTGACGACTTTTCTCTGGAAGCTAGTCGCACTTGCTAAATGCTAAGAACTAAAATTTAATCCAACCAACCAACGGGGGGAAAACCAACCAACGGAGACGTTAATGGACGACGGTTAATGGACAACCGATTATGTCCTTCTAATTGATGGCCCAAAAAAGCGTATACTTGGTTCAGCACACATTTATGGATATTAATGGAATAGGAAGGAAGGCAGCATCATAAACGATTAGATATAGATGTT
>Ga0209636_10007331_pt1 | contig 11254 bp, 10 predicted proteins | sample DeeMarSWOR152_54_FD_187464 | JGI IMG/M metagenome (GOLD analysis project Ga0209636, IMG submission 187464) | Marine sediment microbial communities from White Oak River estuary, North Carolina - WOR-1-52-54 (SPAdes) (version 2) | ecosystem: Environmental > Aquatic > Marine > Intertidal zone >... | reverse complement strand
AGAAATCTATATTCCATCTTTAATTCTCCCTCACTTTTGTAAGAACAGACAGCAAGAACAGAGAGATTATAGCTCCATCGAACAAAAACACAAGAGCAGGAAGCTGGAGTCCCCGCCGTGGGCTGGGTAGACGAAGGCCCCTTGACAAAGGATAGATGGTCAGTATAATTGGGGGTATTGGTAAGACCGGTAAAGCCAATTCTCTTGACTGAATGCACGAGGTTTGACATGGTGTTTTTCGAGAGAATCAAGAGTTTTGACGGAAGAAAGAAGAGTAGCCTGGTGGCGCAAAAGATCCTTGAAAGCATTGAACGTGGGTCGCTTAGAGAAGGGGAACGACTGCCGTCTGAGCGAACAATCGCTGAGGAAACCGGGGTAAGCCGCCCGCCGGTTCGAGAGGCCCTAAGTGCCTTACAGATCATGGGAGTGGTGGAAAGCCTTACCGGGGATGGAACCTATGTGAAGGTGAATGCCAAGAATATCATCTCTCGTTCCAGGGCCGTTGCCATGTTAGAAGAAAACGAGAGTCCCTTTGAGGTTTTTCGTGCGAGAAGGGCGATCGAGTCGGGGATTCATGAGATGGCCGCCTCACGGGCTGAGCCTGAAGACCTGGAGAACATGCGGTGCGTGCTCGAGGAGATGAAGGAGGCTATTGAAACACAAGATTTTAAGGCCTACTTCGAGGCGAACAGAGCGTTTCATCTCGGCATCGCAAAGGCGAGTCATAACTCCGTGCTGGTCAGAATCCTGGAGCATTTGTTTGACGTTGAGAACCAGCCCCTGTGGCGGGAGGTGGTCCAAAAGCACCTGTCCACGCATCAGAATATCAACTTCTACTTCTCTCAACATCAAAGGATGCTGGAAGCCATTCGTTCTCGAGATCGGGAGCTGGCCAGATCCCTCGCTCACGACCACTTTGATCGAACCGTTGATGAAGTAAAGAGATACTTGTAAGAAAGGATAGCTGAATCGTGTTCGAATTGAAAAACATTCAAACTGAGGATGATGTCTTTCGAGAACTGTCTGAAAACATCGACCGACTGATAACGGTGGACCTCCCCTTCAGAACTGTGTCAAGCAGGCTTTACAGTGACACGCGTGCAAAATATGATGAACCGCTCACTCTCTGCGCCGCAAAGGCCCTCCAAGAATCTCTGAAGGAGAGGGCGGTGGTTCTCATCGCGACCGGTTGGCCGGATAGGCCTCATATCAATCCGAATATTGCGGAAACTGACGGCCCGCCAGGCGCTGCTTTGATGGGGATGGCTCTGCACAGGGCCATGGAGGCGATGGTCATATTCCTGATCGAAAAAAACCTGATCCCCGCCATGGAAGCGGTTTGTGCGGCTGCTGGCTTCAAGGCGATTCCTCCCGAGGAGCTCATGGTCGCGGCTGAATCGAAGGCACCTTTGCACGCTGCAGCCATCATGGGTTTTCCTACCGAAATCTCAAAGGCGGAAGAGGTATCGGCTGATTTGATCAATACGTTTCCCGTCCGGGCAATCGTGTCCATTGAAAAGGGCGGGATGAACGAAAAGGGTGTCATTCACACAAGCCGAGGGGATGACACGACCGGTCCCATGGCTAAAGTCGACATCCTCATGAGGAAAGGCAAGGAAAGTGGAATCCTGACCCTAGGGATCGGTGATGGGGGGAACGAAATCGGAATGGGGGTCATTGCTGAAGAGCTTCGCGAGTGGCTCCCCTTCGGCAAGCGGTGTCGATGTCCCTGTGGAAACGGCATTGTCCCCGTAACCAAGACCGATTTCCTGGTGCCTGCCGCGGTCTCAAATTGGGGGGCCTATGGGATTTCAGCGGTGATGGCCCTCCTTGAGGGGAAAAGAGAGGTCTTCCACTCTGCCGGGATTGAGCATCGGGTGCTCCTCTCCTGTATTGAGGCAGGCCTTATCGATGGAGGTAGCGGGTATGTGAGTGGGGGGGTCGACGCTCTGCCGATCAGTGTCCATATGAGTATCGTGAATCTCCTTGGCGAATTGGTCAACAAAGGGCTGGCATTGAAGCGGGTTCATGCATAGAAGAAGGGGTGGTTGTGTTTCACACTCTGGGTCAGATTATTATCAACGGGATCCTCTTGGGGGGAGTGTACGCCGTGATGGCCTCTGGGCTCTCCCTGATTTTCGGAGTCGTGAGAGTCCTTCAGATCTCGCACACCATTTTGATTGTCCTGGGTTGCTATCTGAGTTACACACTTGCGACAACGCTATCCCTGGATCCGTTTCTGTCCATATTGATCACGGCGCCGCTGCTGTCAATCCTGGGGTTTGCCCTCTATCGGTTTATCGTCTCCCCCTTGAAGAGTGGACCTCCCGTGGCTGTGTTGCTGGCTTTTTTCGGAGTCATCCTGATCCTCGAAAACACGGCAGGGATCATCTGGACGACCAACTACAATGCCATTTACTCCATCTATCAAGGGAGGAGTTTTGTGATCTATGGACTCACCTTCTCCCTTCCTCGGACCATGGCCTTCGCTGTGGCCAGCGTGATGATTTTTGCCCTCCTGTTCTTTTTGAAGAGAACGGAGACGGGAAGGGCTATCAGGGCTGTCAGCCAGGACCGGGAAACCGCCGAGGTTCTGGGCGTAGATGTGGACCGAATCTTCCTGATTGTCTTTGGGATATCCACCGCATTGGCAGCGGTCGGTGGCTCTCTCATGGGGATCATCTACTCCTTCTATCCGGCCTTACACTGGCAGTGGCTTGGTGTGGTTTTCAGTGTCATTGTGTTGGGAGGATTAGGCCAGGTAAATGGCGCAGTCCTGGCAGCCCTGATCATCGGAACGGCCGAATCATTGACGACCTACTATGTCGGATCCCAGTGGGGGCCTATGGTCGCATTTGCGATTCTGGTTGTCACTTTGGTCCAACGTCCCCAGGGGCTTTTTGGAACTCGAGGAGCTCGCATATGATGATTAAAGGCGACGACCTGCTGAAACCTCGGATCCTTCTTGCAATCCTACCGCTCGTGGCCTTGCTTCTGTTCCCCCTCTTCGTTCGTGATCGATATGTGCTCCATGTCATGATCGTCATCTTCGTCTATATCACCCTGGTAGAATCGTGGAACCTACCCGGAGGCTACGCGGGCTATATTTCCTTCGGCCATGTCCTCTTCTTTGGCATTGGTGGATATAGCACCGCCATGCTTTTGATTTTTTGGAAGATACCCACAATCGTAACCTATTTGTTTGCGGGCGTTTTCAGTGCCCTCGTGGCCCTTGTTTTTGGCTACATATCGCTCCGATTGAAAGGTCCGTACTTTGCCATTGCCACCCTCGCGCTGGCGACGATCGGAAGGTACATTTTCCTCAATTTCGATGTTTTTGGAGGAGCCGAGGGACTCCTTCTTCCTATCAGTCCGTGGCCCCCCGAGTTTGAGAAGATCCCATACTACTATGGTGCCTTGGGCATCGCCACGCTTACGGTTTTCATCATTTATGGGATTACAAAAACCAGACTGGGAATCGGTTTGATGGCGATCAGAGAAAATGAAGAAAAGGCAGAAGGCCTGGGGATCAACACCACCAAGCATAAGGTTATTGCTTTCATTTTCAGTGCCTTTTTCCCGGGTGTGATCGGAGGACTCTTTGCATCCTATCTGGAGTACGTAAATCCGGATTCGTGCTTCAGTATCCTATATAGTGCAAATATTCTTTTGATGGCCATACTGGGAGGGTTAGGAACCGTCACGGGCCCCATCATTGGGGCATCGGTGATTGTGGTAGCTTCTGAAGTTCTCAGTTTCACGATTGGCCATCAGGTTCGGCTTGTCGTGTTCGGGTTTATTCTGGTGACTCTTGCCATTTTCCTTCCCGGCGGTCTCTTATCTATCAGAGAAATAGGCCGGACGATGAAAGAGAGGGGTTTTGTTCTCGGTGAGCGTGAAGAAATCGCAGCTCCGTAACCGAATTCGTCAAGGGTCACAGGGACGGATGTATGACTCTGGAGGCAAGGAAGGTCGTAAAGGATTTTGGTGGAATCCGCGCCGTTGACAGCGTGAGTCTTCAGATCCCTGCCGGTTCCATCACTGGCCTCATTGGCCCGAACGGGTCTGGGAAGACAACACTGTTTAACCTGCTGACGGGGTTTCTGCCCATCGATGAAGGGGAGATCTGGTACAAGGGGCGGCGCATTGATGGACTCAAACCTTACCAGGTGGTGGAGCTGGGTATTATCCGAACCTTTCAGATTACCCGGATCTTTCCAAAGCTCACGGTGTTGGAGAACATGTTGATTCCCACTAGAGAGAATGGCCTGTCCCATCTCGTCAGTAGCCCCAGGAAGGATGGTCGCCCGAAAAAGGCCATTCAGCTGTTGGAATCCATCGGGTTGGCCGCATACAGGGACGAACCGGCGGCCTCTCTTTCCTATGGGCAAAGCAAACTGCTGGAACTCGCACTCTCATTCATGGTGGAGGCCGAAATCGTCCTTCTTGACGAACCATCCTCTGGGATAAATCCATCGTTACAAGCCAGAATCAATCAATGGATAACAGAGGAGAATCGCCAGGGTAAGGAGTTCTTCATCATTGAGCATAACATGGATGTGATTATGGGCCTCTGTCATCACATAGTGGTTTTGCATCATGGACAGAAACTGGCTGAAGGAGAGCCCAGCGTGATCCAGCAAAACGATCAGGTCTTGGAGGCGTATCTTGGCGAGTGATGTGCTCAGCCTCAAAGAGGTGGAGGCATCCTACCAGAGGGGGATCAAGATCCTTCGGCGGATTTCCTTGGATGTCTCCCGAAAGGATATCATCTGCCTCATTGGTCCAAATGGCGCTGGGAAATCGACGGTTTTGAAATCCATCATGGGCCTGGTCAATGTAGAAAAAGGGTCTATCACTCTGAAGGGGGAAGAGATAGCCAACACCAAGGCAAATCGAATCATGCGGAAAGGCGTTTCGTATGTCCCCCAGGGCAGAACGGTATTTCCAGAGATGACGGTTTGGGAGAATCTGAGAATGGGAGGGTTCATTCTCAAGGACAAAAGCAGAGTGGAACAGCGAATCGAGGAGGTCTACGAATTGTTTCCCATTCTGAGGGACTACCGAAATCGGAAGGCGTATACCCTGAGTGGGGGAGAGCAACAGATGTTGGAAATGGGCCGGATCCTCATTCTGGATCCGGAGTACATGCTTATCGATGAGCCGTCCCTTGGCCTGGCCCCCAAGATTCGAAAGATGATTTTCGAAAAAGTCAGGGCTTTGAACCAAGAGAAGATGATCGGAATCCTAATGGTCGAGCAAAACGCGGTTCAGGGTCTAGAGACGGCGGACTTTGGGTATGTTCTGGATATGGGGAAGATCCGATTCCGGGGAAGCGGGGTGGAATTGCTGGAAGACAGGAGGGTCCGCCAGCTCTATCTGGGAGGAGGTGATGCCAAAAAAGAACCAGATCAAGGAATAGGACTTCATGATCCAAATTCTTACTGCAAAAGGAGGGAATGACAATGGCAACACGGTATTTGAGATGGATGTTTTTGGGCATTCTGGTCGGGATTTTTTCCCTGACCGGTTTTGGTGCAACATCTTTGGCTGCCGAGCCGATCAAGATTGGATGCACCATCTCTCAATCAGGCCGGTATGCTGACTCAGGGTCCTACTACAAGGAAGCCTACCTAATGTGGGAAGACGATGTGAATGCAAAGGGTGGTTTGTTGGGGAGGCCGGTCAAACTCGTCATTTATGACGATGAGAGCTCGGCGGATAAAGCTGTGGGTCTTTATGAGCGGCTGATTGCCACGGATAAGGTCGACCTTCTCCTCGGACCTTACACGAGCACGATCATCTACCCCGTAGGCCGGATCTCAGAGAAGTACAAGATGGTACTCCTCCAGGGCGGGGGGACAGCGAGTAAGATTTTCCAGGCCGGGTTCAAGTATATGTTCCTGACCCTTCCGGGTTTCTCTGAGCAACACGCGATCGGATTCTTTGACTATCTCAACACCGTTCCAAAAGGGCAGTGGCCGAAAAAGGCGGCCGTGATCTATGGAGATAAGTCTGCGAGTATCGCCAACGCCCAGGGAGAAAAGGATCTGGCAGTAGAGAACGGCATTCCGGTGATCCTGGACGAGAAGTATCCCCCTGACGTGACCGATCTAACGTCGGTGATCAACAAGGCAAAGAACATGGGAGCCGATTTGCTAATGGCTGGCACTTACTTTCCCGATGCCGTGCTCATTGCGCGAACGATTGCTGAACTGAACTACAAACCAAAATATGTTCTCCTTACCGCAGGAGTCTCGGACTATAAGTACGGGGAGAATTTGGGAGCACTTGCAAACAACATCATGGGGACAGCCTGGTGGCACGATTCGGTTGCCTTTTCTCGTGATTGGACGAAGCGGTATGAGAAACGATTCGGACGTGTCCCCGATTATCATGGTTCTGGGGCATACGCCGCTGCTCAAATCCTGGAAGAGTCCGTTCGAGCAACGAAAAGTCTGGACAACAGCGTACTCAGGGACTACATCGTGAGCCATTCCTTTGATACGGTGATTGCCCAGAATCTCGGCTTTGACGAGCGCGGGGTACCCAGCTATTCCATGGTTACCCTGCAATGGCAGGGTGGAAAGCTGGAAGTCGTGTGGCCTCAGTCTGCCCAGACAGCCAAGCCACGGCCCTACGCACCGTAAGGCGGAAGGAGAGTGCCGGCGAGGAGGAATTGGGCCAGAGAGGAAGAAGAGACGTTTTGTTGAACGTCCATTGTCAACATGCCGGGGGGCAGGCGCGACTGTGACCCGCTGTCTTGAAGCTCTGCCTGCCCCCAGCAGGAATTCTCTGGTCAGTGCAGATATTCGGGGGCTGATCGATACTTGTGGACCGTGAAACAATGCAACTAGCGCCACGACAACGGCACCGAGGCGAGCCAAATGGCTAGAAGACAAATGCGAATTCTTTGCCCAAACGGACACCTGGGGTTTGCTCCCACAAAGGAGGAGAGCTTCTGGTTAGGAGCAGAAACCAGGCCTGATTTCTATTGTTGTGATTCGGGAAGCGATGACATCGGTCCGGGTCCTTTAGGTGCAGATACGTCCGCAAGCCCTCATGAGTGGCAGAAGCATGATCTTGAGTTAATGGTTGTGGCCTCCCGAAAGCAGGGCGTGCCAATGCTTATTGGCTCTGCCGGCGACACGGGGACAAAATCCAGGGTGGACATGTATGTGGACATGATCAGAGAGCTCGCCCAAAAACATGCCTTCCCGAGGTTTAAGCTAGCCTATTTCTATTCGGATGTGGCAAGGCAGTATTTGAGAGACAGGATACGAGACGGAATCGCCGTCGAGGGGCTCGACGGACGGAACAACTTGACCGAAGAGGACCTGGACCAGACTGACCGGATCGTGGCAATGGCGGGAATTCATCCCTTCGTCAAGGCCCTCGACATGGGAGCAGACGTCGTAATCGGCGGCCGTTCCAGCGATTGTGTCATCTTTGCGGCACCAGCCATTCGCGCGAGATATCCTGAAGCTCTCTCATACCACCTGGGCAAGATCCTGGAGTGCGCCTCTTTTTGCGCCGAGCCATATGGGGCCAAGGAATCCGTCATTGGCACCATAACCGACGAGGAGATAAGGGTGACGGCCATGCACCCGAACCAACGCTGTACCGTTGCCTCTGTGGCGGGACATGCCATGTATGAAAGGTCCAATCCTTTTTATGAGTATGTGGCCGGCGGCATGCTGGACATGACAGATTGCGTCTATGAACAGTATGACGAAAAGACAACCCGAATCACAGGGCCCAGATTCGTGCCTACGCAGGGAAAGGTAAGGGTTAAGCTCGAGGGATCCGGCAAAGTTGGCGAGAGATACATCGGAATCGCCGGGGTGCGCGACCCTTACACCATCAGCAATATCGATAAGGTCATTGAATGGGCGCGGTCCCAGGTAGAAGAGAGATTCGCTGGCAGAGAGTATCAGTTGTATTACAAGATCTTTGGCAAAAATGGGGTGATGGGGGATCTTGAACCGGTCAAGGAGATAAGATCCCACGAATTGTGTCTCGTGGTCGAAGGGATCGCACCCACGAAACAGATGGCTGAAGAAATCACCATGATAGGAACCAGGCAGATCTTCTATGCCCGCCTTCCAGAAGTGAAGGGAACAGCCGGAACGGCAGCCTTTTTTGTTGATGAGGTGCTTCAGGCTTCGCCCGCCTTTACCTGGACAATAAATCATGTTATTCCAGTCGATGATCCCATGGAGCTTTTTGATCTTCACCTCGTCGAAATTGGCTGATCGGGGGTACTGGAGCGATGAGAGTGACAAGACTTGTCGAGCTGGCCAAGACCATTCGCAGCAAGAACGCCGGAACGGATAAGATCACATTCGATATCATCTTCAGAGAGAAGGATACGTATGAACGGGTAAAATCCCTAAGAGCGATTACCAGGCAGAGTATTGCCAAACTATACGGCATTCCTGAAGAAAGAATCTGTGATTTTGTGGAATTTGACCCGGCATATGCCATAAAGTTCACCATCCTGAGGGACAGGCCAAGTGGCAGTCCGGGGGAGACAGACATATTTGGATGTCAGCAGTATCCCCCCCTCCTGGACATAGAGATACCCGGAGAGGAGTAAAACGGTCCCCCCTGCATTTCGTCCGAGTCCTTCCCAAGCTTCTGCATACAATCCTTGTGTTGGCAATACCGCAACTTCGCCCGACGTTTGATCTAAAGTTTCCCCGACAGATTGTCGATTCCTACCGATAGTCACGTTCACGGCGGACACACTTGCAAGGATATCGCAAGGGTTTCCTTTGGCTCCGCAGTTGTGCACCACCCCGGACAAATGCACAACAGGCTCGGTTGGGAGGCCAATACATGGAAGAGTTGATATGCCTGCTACTTGGCTTTGTCTTCGGCGCAGCATTCCACTCGGTTTGGCTCAGCATCAGGGACTGGAAAGAAAGAGCGGAACAGAGTGATCGTGGGTAGGACGGAGCTCTGGCGCAAACTCCATGGGCAGTGTGAACCCCTGGTGTCGGTCATGTTGTGGCGGATGCATTGACATCCGCTATGATTCTTATGATGGCCTGGAGACTGTTGAAACAGACAGAAATGGCAGGGCCATTGCCGGCCCTGCCTCCCCCCAGAGGACCCACGCCAAAACTGGCTGCAGATGCGCTAGTCACCATGATGTCGAAAACATACACCCTTATCCACAGAGATCCTTCTTGCGTAGACCGAGCCCTCGAGTTCGCTCGCATAGCTAAGGATCACCCGTGAATTCGGTGCGCTCAGTGTGCCTCGAAACTTCGCGCAGGGGCCAATCCAAATCAAATGATCGTTAAGGACGTTCATGATCACATCCCTTGTCGTGCCCGATGAAGTCTCGATTTCAGCCCCCATACCAACATGCAGCCCGTTCACCACGTTGATGGTGATCGGCCCCTTGGAGGGATCCATCGATACGGTGGAACCCCAACCGATATCGAGCCGATCAATGTAGTAGTCACCGCTGTATAGCTTGAGGGTTGCACCAGCCATGACCCATACGTTCCTATAGGTTCCCGGATCCAAGGTTGCAGTGAAATTCTCCCAAACCCATACGTTCCGTGATCCGGCCGTAAAGCCTCGCTCCGGTAGCTCGATCGGAGAGAGGCCCGCGTCTTTTCCTTCTATGATACGGCCGGTCACCTCCAACACACCGCTCACCCAGACCTTACCATTCGTAACGACATCTCCGTCAACCGTCATCGACCCAAGGACCCCGATCCCTTCCAGGGCCCGGAGGTCCCCCTCGAGCCTTCCGCAACGCCTAGATGCGATCCGGATCCTTCCATTTGAACCGACATCCCCTTGGGAGTCTGCAGTTTCTCGCAGTCTGACCTTCTCTTTGGCGTAGAGAACATACGCCTCGAGACCGTTTTCTTCCTCATCTTCCAGAAACTCGTCGAAACCCATGTCGGGTCCCAAGCCAATAATCCGTGGGTCTCCCTCGAAGTCTGTTGCGGGGAGGGATGGCGCAGATGGGTCGCCTGCATCGATGCACGGAGACGGGGAGTGCCTGGAAAGGTGAAAGTCGCCTGCCGTTGGGTCAACAAAGTCTGGATCCGCATCGATGTTGCCGGTTCCCTCATATCCTCCCAGAATATCGGAATGAGAAACGTCGGGGTAGCATTCCCCGCCGCTATAGATTTCTGCTCCATCTGGAGCGCTGTCCCCCCAGAAAATAGTGTTGGTAATGACCGGGGTGGCGTATGAATAGTTATAGATTCCACCGCCGTTGACTCCAGCACTGTTTCCAAAAAAGGTGCAGTTGGTAATGGTCGGAGAACACCGGTAATAGTTGACAATCCCGCCGCCATTCCGGTTGGCGCTGTTCCCATGGAACAGACAGTTGGTGAGGGTCGGAGAAGAGTAGTAGTAGTTATACACCCCGCCACCGTCATAGTAATTCGTCGTGTTCCCATAGAAGGTGCAGCTGGCGATGGTCGGGGAGGCGTAGAGGTAGTTTTGGATTCCACCGCCGTTGAAATCTGAGCTGTTCTCACTGAAGATGCAGTTGGAGATGGTCGGAGCGCAACGGTAGACCCGCATGCCACCCCCAGTATCATAGCTGTATCCATTTGTGATCGTAAACCCATCTATTGTGGCGTCTTTCATCACATAGAAGCACAAGACCGTACCGTTACCATCCACCGTTGTCACATTATTTATCCAATCCCTTTCTTCCAGAAGCGTCTCTGTCCCGTTGAATCCCCCGTAGATCGAAACTGCCTTTTGAACGAAGATGTAGTTTTCAAGAACATAGGTCCCCGCTTCAACCCAGATTTCGTCACCAGTTCTGGCCGAATCCAGGGCCGTCTGGATTGTCTGGAATGGACTGGCCCAACTCTGGCCATCGTTGAGGTTTGAACCGTCTGTGGCTACATACCAGACAGCACCCCATCCGGTACCTGTCAAGCCCAAGATCAACAAACCCATAATCAGTGGAACGAATTTCTTCATTTTTTTGCTTCCTGTTAATAAGATTAGACTAGTCTACTATGGAGCAGGAAGTGTGCCAGCAAGGGTCGAATAGGTATGCCAATAAAATCAATGGGTTTGGCCTTCTCGGTAATCGTTCGGTTATCGTCAGTTACAATTTGGGCAATCTACGTCACAAAACGGTCACGGCACACGAGGGCCTAGACTAGTCGTCACTGAAAAATGCCCCTTTTCGCTCTCTGAACGACCTTTCTGACCCGTTCTAAGGCTCGTTGCGTTCGACCTTCTAAACTCGGCCTTTCGG
>Ga0209636_10007329_pt1 | contig 11256 bp, 10 predicted proteins | sample DeeMarSWOR152_54_FD_187464 | JGI IMG/M metagenome (GOLD analysis project Ga0209636, IMG submission 187464) | Marine sediment microbial communities from White Oak River estuary, North Carolina - WOR-1-52-54 (SPAdes) (version 2) | ecosystem: Environmental > Aquatic > Marine > Intertidal zone >... | reverse complement strand
AAGGAGAAAAGGGGAAAGTAAATATCAAGATGGAATAGCTCCCTGATCAACCTAGCCAATCTATCGATTTGTGTTTGAATTATTGACTCTACCGAGAGCTGGCGAATCTCCCTACTTCAGTTAGGAACATGCACCCAACAGCCAGTCCATGCTACTAATAGCAATCGTAAGCTAAGAGCCTTTCGGAAGTCTTTCCATGTATAGCAGCCAGCTTTTACTCCGGCAGATCTCTAACCTACTTATCGTAACCTCTCGTTTTAGTTAACCATCAAAACAATAGATTTCCTGATGTAAGCAAAAGCTCATAAGGAAAGAGGCAGAGCCCCTTTGGCTCTGCCTCATGGTGCTAACCTTATCCTAAAGAATCTACTTCAGGGGGGTTTTCCAATTGAACTGACCAACGCTAATACTCATACGAATGGCCATTCTTGCAGGATTGTATAACCCCTCATCTCCTGGTGAGCGTCCACTTGAATGCGTCCTCATAGACAAACACTATCTTATTGCCATTCTCGCTGATTTCCCACGTGACTGGAACCCATGTGAATTGCGGGGTGTCGTGTGGGCGGTATGCATATAATTGAACTTCTTTGAATCCATCCTTGTCCAGTACGCCTTTAAGCTTTTCGGTACCCTTAGGGATTCTTTCAGCTTCGATCTGCGCGACAGCGGAGAATGTAGTACCCTCTTGGGTTATCAGGAGAATGTTTTGTTCAGGTTTTAAACCCGTCCACTTATATCGTTCTAATAATTCAATCAAAGCATCCCATTCTCCGCTCATGTCCAAGATCACCTTACCACTCGGAAGCGTGACGGTCTTCTCCCACCCTTTCCCTGCCATCCGGGCACAGTGCATTGATGTAAAAACTACCGAGACAATAAAAATAATTACCAAGGCCATTATTATTTTCTTCATGATCTGCCTCCTCTCCTGTCTGAGCCCCGACTATCAAGGGTGAATTGTTCATTTGATAGTGTTCCCTTTAGGAATAAAAGGGATTAAAAATGAAGAGCCTCCAAGAGTTACAGTAAAAACCCTTGGAAGCTTTATCTCGGCATCTTCAGGGAATCTCTTCTCATAGTTCCATAATAAAGATTTGGGTTATGAAAGATAACGAGTTAATTGTATTGGAAATCTTTATGATTCACATAACACAAGGTAAAAGGAAAGTAAACACTATTTTATTAGGTAGAAAAAACGGATGAAAAATACCCATTATTGTAAATTCAATAAGCAGTGTCCCTAGGTAACAGAGTAGAACGGAGTTTACAAGAAAAAAGCAGGGCCATTGCTAATCACTATCCGTCCTTGGCAAATTGGGAGGACTGTGCGATAATCGTAATGGATAAAAGTATGTTTGAAACATAAATGGTTTACAAAAGGAAAACTTCATGAGGGAGGATTTGTTATGAAGAAATTGGTGGCAACGTCCCTGGTTTTCTGTTCGGTCTTGGCGTTAAGCCCTTCGGCAATGTCCAAACAGCCCAAATATAAGGCAATATTCAACCTTGCGTCTGATCCTGGGTATTACAAATATGTTGAATACTTACCTTCCCATAGATCAGAAAATCCATTACAACTCGTGGTTCTGGACAAGAGACCGGCCGAGGAGAAGGTCTACAACGAGGACATTCAGTGGTTTTACGATGACATCTGGACAGAACCACCCTCTAGCATGTTGAAGAAAATTTTCCTGAGGGAATTGAGAAAAAGCCGTATGTTTAAGTCGGTGGATCTGGTTCGGCAAGAATCTTCCCTAGTTTTAGAAATTGAGCTAACCTCCTTTATCGGGCATTATTATGGTGAGGGTAGAGTAGCAAAGGGGGAGGTGAAAATCCATTCCATTCTTAAATACCCCCCAGGTAATCGCATTATTATGGACAAAAAATACGAAGGGACCTCCAGTTATCAGGTGCATCGTTTCGCAAAGGGCTGGAAGCACATATGTTATCATATTGGAAAGGCCCTTCACACGGTGGTGCAAGACATGATGGTGGATTTGGAGAATGCAATACTTAGGGAAAAAGAAAAATAGAAGGCTTCCTTACCCCCTATATTGAGCAGTTCCCGCTTTAGCTCTAGCCAATCTAATTCTCGTCTTGCCATTTTCTACTGGTCTTGCTAAGCAATTTCAAGTATTTAAATAAGGGGACGGATTCAGGTTTCTCAAAAGGCTTAATGCCCTTGGGATCAGCTCGACCTGATGAAGTCTCCTTTTTGTTTAGGAGAAATGACTCTCAAGGAAGGTCAAGGTAGTTGGGAGGATTTTGGAAGATTTTGGGATCTAACGTGTAGCATCGGTATTGAATTGTATTAGAAATCTTGACCTTATGGCGATCAGGGGAAATTCAAGGATATAGTTAGTATTAGTTCCACACCGGAGCCAGTGTGGGTTAAAACAGGCTTTTTGTCTTCCATACCATCTGGGAAAAACTCACAGAAAGACCATACTCTCTTTCTATATCGGCCTTAACTGCCCAAAATTATAGGCAAATCGATATTATTGACTATTTTTCGCAATTCAATAGAATGGATGCTAACAGAGCCCGGTGAAAAAAGCTGAGTCGGTTCAATATATAATGTTAGATTCAAAATTTATGAAACTTATAACCATTATCATTATGATATTTATTGTTTTTGCATTTGAAACGGCATTTGCTTTACCCGATCTTATGGAGATCAAGCACATTTCAGCAAAAGGACGTGTTCAAGATAAAAAATATAATCCAGGTTCTCCAATCATTGATGAATTAATAAAGAATGGCAAAACAAGCATTCCCTTCCTTATTGAACGACTTAAAAGTAAAAAAACTTATGGTCCAGGGGTTCTTGACTTTTGGCCTTACGTTGAAGAGAGGCATGTTGCATTGATTATACTGACAGATTTTTTTCTTGATTCATCATGGAAAAAATCAACAGCCCCAGATATGTGTTTTAACTATCTCTTATCTGTGAATAGGGAATACCCTGATTTAGCAATTTGGTCTATTTTTTACGATCATTTCAGTCCTGATGATTGGAATCTTTTAATAAATAAATGGGATTATTTTGGGGAAATTAATAAAGATAAAATATACTGGGATTCTAAAGATCGTTTTTTTAGGATTGAGGGCAAGGAATTAAATTTTTGTCAATGAATGAATATCTACTGAATCTAACATTACAATGCACCATATCAGCTACAGCCTACAGCTTCCGCTGAAAGGTGATTGTGGGCGTTTAGCAGCAAAAATATGGAAAATATCAAAGATAAATATTTCTCAAGGGCTACAACCTACAATGTTTTTGAAACAGGCTTAGAAATCTATGATCGAAAGAGACCGCGTGTTATAACTGTAGATGAATGGAGCGAGGTTGTATTCTATGCTGCCAATGGCCAAGGTACTGTGAAAAAATTCATTGATTATTTATTGAATGAATACCCCAATATATCTGCAGATAAGCTTAAAAAGGCAATTATATCAAGAATTAAAGGTATGCATAGGAATGGGTTTATAAAACTATCAGATCATCCAGTACAATTACCACCTTATCTAGATAAGCCTTTATTTGAACAAGACCCCGAGGTTTATCGAAAACAAATGCTGGATGATGGCTTTATTAAAGAGTAGAAAATGCCCAACAAGCCAGTGCACCTGACGCCAAAAGCCGGGGCGTTTTGAAACCTCAGAGGTTTTTAAAAGGCTCTAGCTTTTTAGAAATATCGTGGAAGCTTTTGGCGCAAGTGACCGGCACCGTTAGGATTTTAATCTAATAGATAAGGGCGCCTCATTGTTTAATTCAAGAGAGACTGTCGAAAAAGTGGGTGGCAAAGTGTGAAATGGGTATTTCATCCCACTTAGACGATATATTTCCATATCTTGTCCCATTTATATCTTAAATTTGTTATCATTTTAGCTTATTTATCCCACCCATTTTGGTAAGTTGGGGTTTTTCGACAGTCTCAGATGTATTCGATCGATCTCACCGGTGGCTGATTTTATCGATTAGCGGTAGAAATATTAAGTCTGACCCAACCGGAGAAATCGGCATCGAATTTCTCCCCCCTCCCAAAGGTGTGGGACTCAGGCCAGGCGGTCACCGAAACTGTAACCATATTGTAACCATCAAACCTAAAAATAACCCAACATAACCCAATATCTTCCAACTTGACTCTTGCTAGTAGTTGATATATAAAGAATTGAAAATGGTGGGAAATCGCCAATTCGTTGTTTAGGACTTAAAATCCCTCGGTGTTATGCACCGTGCCGGTTCGATCCCGGCCCTGGGCACCAATAGAATCACTATCGTATACGATATTCGGCCACTTCATGAGACTGTCCGTTTGATGCGGTATCTCTCTATGAACATGGGGAAAACCTCCTCGAAGGCCGAAAAAACAATTCTTTACCCGGGAAATTGGGGATCAAAGGTAGAGGCAAAAGGAGGAGTTCATGCGATTTGATTTTGGAGAGCTTATTCCAACGAGAGACATGACTCGCCGGCACTTCCTTTGGCTCATGGCATTGACTTCTGGAGGGGTCGTTACTGGTTGTGCCACCAACCCGGTCACGGGTGAGCGCCAGTTAATGATGATTTCAGAAGATCAAGAGATCGCAATTGATAAAGAACATTCACCCCATCAATTCTCCGCGGACTATGGTTCTCTCCAGGATAAGGCCCTCAACGATTATATCGACAGAACCGGAAAAAACATGGCCGCGCGAACCCATCGCCCCCATATGCCGTATTCCTTCCGTGGGGTAAATGCGACATACGTGAATGCCTATGCGTTTCCCGGGGGTAGCATCGCCTGTACACGCGGAATTCTCCTCGCCCTGGATAATGAAGCGGAACTCGCCGGGCTGCTCGGCCACGAGCTCGGCCATGTAAACGCGCGTCATACAGGTGAGCGGATGTCTAAGGGGCTACTGCTTCAAGTGGCAGCGGCAGGGCTAGGGGTAGCAGTTGGTGCCGGAACCGACAGTGAAGTGCTTGGTGGTTTAGCAATGGGCCTGGGGAGCATAGGGGCTGGGGCTCTGTTGGCCAAGTACAGCAGGGACGACGAACGACAGGCTGACGCACTGGGCATGGAATACATGGTCCGAAGCAACTACAATGCGAAAGGGATGGTGGGGTTGATGGACGTGCTGAGGAGCCTGTCGAAGCGAAAGCCCAATGCCATAGAAATGATGTTTGCGACCCACCCCATGAGCGAGGAGCGCTATCAGACAGCCGTAGAAACCGTGGCTACGAAGTACCAATCCTCGAAAGATTTTTCCATTCATAGTGAGCGCTACATGGATCATACGGCAAAACTTCGGGCAATAAAAGGAGCCATCGAGGAGATGCAGAATGGGGAAAAGGCCATGGCGAAGAATGATTTTCCCACTGCCGAAGGACATTTTCAAAAGGCCCTCAAGGAAGCCCCGGAGGATTACGCTGGGCTCTGCATGATGGTAAAGTGTCTATTGGCTCAGAAAAAGGATAAAGAAGCTCGACGGTATGCGGAGCGAGCGAAACAAGTATATCCAGAGGAAGCACAGGCTCATCACCTCAGTGGAATTACGAAGCTTGTGAGAAAGGATTTCGGTCGGGCTTATGAAGATTTCAGCAGCTATGAAAAGTTGTTACCGGGCAATCCGAGTACCATATTCCTGGAGGGTTATTCCCTGGAGGGGATGGGGAGAAAAAATGATGCTGCAAACGAGTATTATCGATACTTACAAATCGTTAACCAGGGTGACCAGGCACAATATGCATATGGGCGATTGGTCGAATGGGGATACATCAAACCGAGGGGAAAATAGGATAGGCTCCTTTGTTCTTTCAAGCCTAGCAATAGCCCCCATGAAGTCATAATTACCCGGGTAAGGAACATGGGTGTTGTTTTAGCAGTTTTTAATTTCGAGCGGAAACAGTACGTTCACCACTATTTGGCATACATGCAATAGAAAGAGCCTCGTCTGCTCTTGATCCTTTTTTTCACTCCTTTTCTTCCTTCGATTCCATCGTTTATCCAAGAGAGTGAAAATATTCCTTGACATTATTTCGTTATGGGTTAGTTTCGAAGGGGTATCGAGGAGCATGGCAAGGGGAGGAGAAGTTGAGAGGGGGAATTATGGGGAGGGTTGATCGGGAAAAGGTATTGAAGGAGAGGGCGGCATTAGAGGCCGCGAAGATGATCGGGGATGGGGCCATCGTTGGATTAGGAACGGGGTCTACTGCGGCATTGGCCATCGCCGAGCTTGGAAAGAGGGTGCGGCAAGAGGGGTTGGAGATCATCGGCATTCCAACCTCATATCAATCGGCCATGATCGCCAGGGAGAATGGTATTGTTATCCGAAGCTTAGACGATGTATCAAAAATTGATATCGCCATTGATGGGGCAGACGAGGTCGACCCAAAGAAGAACCTCATAAAAGGTGGAGGGGGGGCCCACACCCGAGAGAAGATCGTGGATGGCTGGGCCGATTTATTTGTCGTCGTCGTCGATGACTCAAAGCTGGTGAAGCATCTAGGCGAGAAGTTCCCGGTGCCGGTTGAAGTGCTCCCGTTTGCCGTTCATCCCGTCATGAAAAAATTGCAGGCAATGGGAGGAAATCCGAAATTACGGATGGGGTTGAGGAAGGATGGCCCGGTAATTACGGATCAGGGGAACATGGTCATTGATGTTCGGTTCTCCGAGATAAAAGACCCGAAGGCATTAGAACTAAAACTGAATGATACCCCAGGAGTTGTCGATAACGGTCTCTTCGTGGGCCTCGCTCATCTGATTTTGGTAGGGACTATGGATCAAGGTGGGGATCCCACCATAAGAAGGATCGAATAAATTGTTGGGGATTATTAGGTTCTAATCACGCAGGTTGACGCGATCTTGTCGTGCCATGTCTGCTTCTTATCATCCCAGAGCATCCAGAGGAACCCTAAAAACAGGAGACTGGGAGAAACTACCTGGCATACGATGTAACAGATAAATGCGGTCCCATAGGAGATGTTGGACCTCTTCGTCCCACGATCTTAATATTTGTGGCCATCTTTCTTAGAGAAGCCACTCCGCTTCCCCACATGAAGGTGAAATATATCGGGCCAAGTTAGAAAATGATTAAAAATATAAGCGGTCTAGATAAATTATTAGCGATGGTTGCCAATTGGGGACCACGAACAAAAGAGACAATTGTAACCAGGAATATAGGGGCGGCGAGGACAATCCCATCGATGAAGTAGACGACAAATCGGGCCAAAATCCGGTATATATCGTCCAGCTTAACGGGCTGAAGAACCCAGAGCGATCGATAGGAAGTAGAGGGTTTGGCAGTCCGAGTTGAAGCTGTTTTTAGGCATGTATTGAAACACCTATGTCCATTGTGTTATTTTAATTCCCTCTTTATCGGTAAATGCCCCGACGATGATCATTATAAAATCAATCAGCGTCCAAATTCCGAAGCCGCCAAGAGTTACCAACTGCAATATTCCTGATCCTACCTTTCCAACATAAAATCTATGGATACCAAAAGCTCCAAAGAAAAAGCAGAGAAGAAATACAGGTAAGATTCGCTTTTCTGTGGTTTGATTGCCTAACATTGGAGGACTAGGGTTAGCTTGTGCGTCGATGAGATTCTTGTCCAGCTCAAATCCCCCTGCATTGAGAGAATGGAGGGGAGGCGGCATTTCAGATCTCGGCTTGTACTTGCTGAAGATGATACCGCATTTGATGCATTCTTCGGAATGGGGTTGTTGAAATCCGCACTGGGGGCACTCGAATGGAGCCTGGACTGATTCCTTGGGTTCCTCCTCGATGGAGGGCTGCATGGGTTCAGAGGGGGGTGGTTTTTCGTTAGAGACGAGGAATATATGTTGGCATCTCGAGCATTTGACCTTTGCCCTCTCCCCCGGGATTCTGGATTCGTCGAGCCTATATTTCACGTTGCACTGCTCACATTGGATGATCATGATTCGATCCTCCTTCATTCGGCACCAGTGCTAGATTAATTCTCCCAGACCCATCGGGGGACGCCGGCCAATTTGGCATTTTCCCTCAAATTACTGAATTCCTCTTCCAGTTCCCTGAGTTGCTCGGTCTGCCGATTCCATTCCTCGATGAATTGGGCACGGGTATTCAAAAGCCTTCCATCAACCCTGAGTTCCCTGGGATAGATGATCATTCCACTCCTTTTCTCGGGCTTGTACATATCCGTTTTATCGATGGCGCTTTCCAATAATTGGATATCCTTTCGTTTCATGGCTATCTTCGAGTTCAGCGTCTCAAGCTGATCCCGCCAGAAGTAAAGGGGTTTGCCAGAATAGAGGGCTGAATCGGAGGAGGGGAAATGGACACCCTGAAGGTGCCCATCCAATTCGTTGCGGGAAGAGGAGGGTCCCTCATTTACGGTATCATACACTGCTTTACCACGAGGGGGCGGCGTATCGGAAAAGTGAGGGTTTCCACTCTTATCTACCCATTTGTAGATCTGGCCATCTGCGACCATGGGCAAAAGGATTGAGCAGATAAACATGGGTAGTATGGCGAAATATTTCATTCAATCTCACCTGCATTTCCCCCTCCTTCCTATAGCATATATTATGCCAAATGGTTATATTCATTATAAATATTCAATATTTTGGTATTTTTTTCCCATTTACTACCATTATTGTTCTTCCTTCCCCCATGATTATGCCGATTTTTGTCATCCCTCCTTTTAAAAAGATCAAGCCCCTTTAAAAAGATCAGGCTTGATTTTACACAATGACATTAATGTTCGTTCCCACTCATGATCATTATTCGTCACCTGAACTACTATCTTCTCATTGTTCCATGGTATCGTTAGAAAGGGCTGTAAAAACAGGAAGTTAGGGGAAGTAAGTGATAAATTATGACTAATATCGAAAATTGGCATTAAAAATGCAGAAATATTTGTGAAATACCAGAGGTCAACGAAGTGATGGGCGGTAGAGACATTGAAACGATTTTGTTTTATACTACAATGGAGGCGGCAAAGATTCTCCGGGTTTCCACCCAGACCATTAGAAACTATATCTATTCCGGAAAGATAAAGTCCTACAGGACCCCCGGTGGCCACCATAGGGTGAGCAAGGATGACCTTCAGAGGTTGGGTTTCTTAAAGAAGAAGTAGAAAGCCTGCGGGTATATAGGTAAAAAGGGGGATTAGCCTATTGAAAGGCGAGGAATTGATCCAATTAGTACGCCATGCGAAAAATGAGAAGGGGAATGGGGAGACGATTCCTATCGAATTTATCAGTCGGCTTTCGGATCTGATTTATATTGAGCAGAACATCAAATCCACGCTTAAAAAGGCCCTCTCGGTGGTTTTGGATTTGACGGGGTTTCGTATAGGATATATCCATCTCATCGATGAAAAAACGCAACGGCTCAGACTCTATACCCATCACGGCCTGTCCAAGGAATACCAAGAGGAAATAGGCGATATCAATCTCGTAGAGAGCATTCCAGGGAAAGCGATAAAGGGAAAGAGGCCCATCATCGTCAAGAATTTGATGGAAATCTCCGACCTCTCGGGAGCCATTACTCAGAAGGGGAGGATGATGTACCATGCCAGCTTTCCCATGGAGTTTGGTGACAAAATCCTCGGGACTCTGAGTTTGACGACGGATAAGAGGGAAAGTTTAACTCGGCATAAGATGGATCTCTTATTGGCCTTGGTAAAACAAATTTCGGTGGCCGTTGGGAATAGACAGCTTTTCGATAAGATCTGCCAGGCTAAGAGCGAATGGGAGAATGCCATAGATTCCATCTCCGATCTCATCATCATCTGCGATGATGAATTTCAAATCCTCAAATCCAACAGAATGTTATTCGATCGATATGGTTACCTGCTGGAGAACGTGATGGGTCGAGAATGTGATGAAATATTCTACAACGAAAAAACCTTCCCAATATCCCTTTACGACTACAAGAGAATGGTACGATCGGGAATGTCCTTCGCCGAAGAAGTTAAAAGCCCCCGGCACGATGGAATCTTTGCCATTACTATTTCCCCCCTTCTCAATATGGATAAGCAGTTGATTGGATCTATCCACGTCATCAAGGAGGTAACGGAGACTCGGCAATTAGAGACGGAGAAGAGGGACCTATGGGATCGGATGACGTCTATTACGCATGGGCTCGTGGAATTGGATGAAAGGGGATCGATTCTTGCATGGGATCGAGGTGCGGAAACCCTTTTGGGTTATTCCGAAAAGGAGCTAAAGGGGAGGTTCCTGGACAAGGCTGTCCTTCCCGAGGAGCAGAGGCGATTCTATGAGGAGGTTCTGGCCCGCGTTTGTACCGGCGGGCATGTAGAGGAATTTGAAACGGAGGGCTTGGCAAAGGATGGAAGAACGATTCCATTGAGCCTCATCCTGGGAGCCAAACACAATCATCATGGGAATATGCTCGGTATCATGGGGTTTATTCGCGACATCAAGGATAGAAAGGAGAAACAGGAGAGAGAGATTCAGGCCGCCAAAAACCTCGCCATGGAAGGGGTGGTGAGAAAAGTCGGGAATTTCTTCGAAAATATCCTGGATGATATCCTGGATCGGCTCGATTTTAAGACCGGGGATTCAGGGGAAGGTGTCCGGATGGATGACCTCAAGGGGATTGAAGAGAGCGCCATCAAGGGCATGAACATGGTAAGGAAGCTGCGGAAATTCGCCAAGGAAGGTGCTGAGGAGGGGTTTGGTCGCGTAAATACACAGCACCTGTTCAAGGAGTTGATGGCCATAATAAGGGAGAAATGGGCCGAGGATATCGAGGGAAAGGGCATCCAGGTTGAGTTTAGTGAGGATCAACGAAAGCTCCCCTCCATCCACGGGGACAAGGATGAATTGAGGGAGGTATTTCTCCATATTGTATCCAATGCCATGGAATCCATGGACTCAGGGGGGACGTTAACCCTGAAATCCCGCACCGATCGCCAGTGGATCACCATCGCCATCACGGATACGGGGGCTGGGATGAAGCAGGAGGAGAAAAGGAGGGCCTTTGACCCTTTCTATTCCAGTCGGGGCCCGGAGAGGGAAGGGCTGGGCTTAACCCTCTCGCAATGGATTGTGAGAAGACATCGCGGGGAAATTGTTATCAAGAGCGAAAGGGGACGGGGCACAACCGTCATAATAAAGCTTCCCGTTTCAAAGGGAGAGAGATTCGAAGATTGATGAAATGTTTGTGCCCGTTTCATTTTTCTCCCTCCGATTTTTTGGTTTCATCCCACCATCCCCGACTAAGGTCTCATAAATCGACCATATGGATGTCA
>Ga0209636_10007328_pt1 | contig 11258 bp, 8 predicted proteins | sample DeeMarSWOR152_54_FD_187464 | JGI IMG/M metagenome (GOLD analysis project Ga0209636, IMG submission 187464) | Marine sediment microbial communities from White Oak River estuary, North Carolina - WOR-1-52-54 (SPAdes) (version 2) | ecosystem: Environmental > Aquatic > Marine > Intertidal zone >... | reverse complement strand
AAAAGACGAAGATACCGGTTTGAAACATTGAAAGCTCCTGTGGATGGAAAAGACTTGGTTCTCACTCTAGATGAGATCATCCAGTACATATCTGAAAGAGAACTCCAAAAGGCCGTGGATCAGTATCAGGCTGAATGGGGAACAGTCATCGTTTCTCTTCCCTCATCCGGAGAAATTCTGGCTCTGGCTAATTATCCCACCTATGACCTTAATCATCTTCCCAATCCTCCTATCAGGGTCGATAGAAACAGAGCCATTCACCACACCTTTGACCCTGGTTCAACATTCAAGGTTGTCACGGTCTCTGCTGCCATCGAAAACAACAGCGTTGGTTTTAACGAGACCTTTGACTGCAGTCAAGGCTATATCGTCTGGGCTAGAAATGTGTTCCGTGATCACCAAAGATTTGGTATTCTTTCCTTTCCTCAAGTCTTTATCCATTCGTCTAATATCGGAACAATCGGTGTTGGTCAGCGTGTCGGAGAAAAAAACCTCTTTAACACCATAAAATATTTCGGCTTCGGCCAAAAAACAGGCATCGATCTTCCAGCCGAGGAAAGAGGCCGTCTTAATCCCTTGGAGAAATGGACAAAAATCTCGGTGGCCTCCCACTCCATTGGATATGAAATCTCCGTGACTCCGATCCAGATTCTCCAGACTATTAACGTGATTGCCAACAACGGCCTCAGCATTTCTCCAAAGATAGTCAAAAAAGTCCTTGATACAGAGGTAGAAACACCAGATTCTTCCATTTCCTATAAAAGAGTTATTTCTGATGAAACAGCTGCAAAAGTCAGCTCGATTCTGCTCGATGCGGTCCTGGAGGGAACAGGAATGGAGGCGCACATTCCAGGTTTTACAGTCATTGGAAAAACAGGAACAGCACAAAAATTCGATCCGGTCGAGAAAAAATACATATCTTCCGCACACATAGCCTCCTTTGTTGGATTCGTTGCTAAAGAGAGGCCGCTTTTCTCAATAATCGTGGTGATCGATAATCCCAAAGGATTTTATTACGGCGGAAAGGTGGCTGCACCCCTCTTCCGGGAGATCGCAAAAAAAATATTGCGTTATCTCCGTGTCCCTCCTGACAGATACACTCCTGCCACTTTAGTCGCATCCACCACTCGGAGGAAGACCAGAGAATGAAGCTCAAGGATATACTCGATGGGATCCCCACCATACATTTCCACGGAACAGAAAAAGCTGAAGTGATGGGAATCGCCTATTCCTCTGAATCCATCCACAGGGACTATCTGTTTGCCGCTTTGAAGGGCGAGAAAAGGGATGGATTCGATTTTATACCGGGCGCAGTCGCAAAAGGCGCCATAGCCATACTCTCTGAGAGACCCGTCCCATCTGATTTTGATCTCAACTGGATCGAGGTACAAGATGCCCGCCAATCCCTTGCCCTGTGTTCAGCCAATTTCTATTCCCATCCATCCCGTCATTTAAAAGTCGTCGGGATCACTGGCACTAAAGGAAAAACGACCATCAGCTATATATTGGAGAGTATACTCAAACAATCTGGATTCTCGCCAGGGATCATCGGAACCATCTCCTACCGTGGGCCTGGACTGAACATGACGGCCGAGAGGACAACACCAGAGGCACCGGACCTACAGAGTATGATGAAAGCTCTGGTTGATCAGAATGCCACTCATTGCCTGATGGAGGTCTCCTCTCACTCCTTGGAGCTTGATAGGGTGGTTGGAATTGATTTCGATGTGGCTGTTTTCACGAACTTGAGTGGAGAACACCTGGATTATCATCAAACCATGGAGAGATACTTCAAGGCCAAAAAAAAGCTTTTCTTCTTGAACCAAAAAAAGCGAATGGCTGTGATCAACACAGATGATCCTTGGGGAAAAAAATTGACCGAAGAGCTTCACAAGGGCGTAATCTCCTTCGGTTTTAATCCTCAGGCCATGATGAGAGCTGAAGAATTTGTCCCCTCTGATAAAGGAATAGAGATGACCATTCAGTATCCCACAGGAAAGATGAAGATATTCTCTCCCCTTTTGGGCCGACCTAATGCATACAATATATTGGCAGCGGTTGCCGTAGCCTTGACACTGAACGTCCCTGAATCACGGATCTCCGAAGGGATCTCTTCCCTCCAAGGTGTTCCTGGCCGGTTCGAAAAAATCAGAAATTCTCTAGGGCTTCACATTATAGTGGATTATGCACACAACGACGATGCGTTAAGGAATCTTTTGGAGACGGCCAAAGAGCTTGCTCCACAAAAGGTCATACTGGTCTTCGGAGCAGGTGGAGACCGAGACAGATCCAAGAGACCAAGGATGGGAGAAGTGGCCGGAAGGCTTGCTGATTTCACCATCATCACCTCTGACAATCCGCGTTCTGAGGAGCCTTTGGCCATCATCTCAGACATAGAGAGAGGCATGAAAAAATCAGGACAGGTCCATTACGAGATCGAGGCTGACAGAAGGAAGGCCATCGAGCGGGCACTCTGGATTGCTCGAGCAGGTGATTACATTCTTGTGGCAGGAAAGGGGCATGAGAGCTACCAAATCATCGGAGACAGAGTCATCCCATTCAACGATGCCGAGATTGTCCGAGAATTGCTTGATAAAAAGAAGGGCAAATCAAATTGGTTGAACTTTATTTAAACGAGATCGTCGAGAAAACAGGAGGAAAAATCCTCCAGGGTTCTCCTTCCGCTTTGTTTCGGAGCTTCACTATCGACTCGCGACTTTCTCAACCGGGTGATCTCTTTTTTGCCCTCATTGCCCGACGAGATGGACATGTGTACATATCCGACGCAGTCCGAAAGGGAGCCTCCGGAGCCGTTATCTCTCAGAAAATCACGGCTCCCAATCCTGATATTGCTTTGATCATGGTGAGTGATACCCTGCAAGCTCTCCAGAAACTGGCTCAGAAAGTTCTGTCGACTCACAAGGCTCGGGTCGTGGGGATCACCGGAAGCATCGGAAAGACAACCACCAAGGAGTATGCGGCTTCGCTACTATCCAAGAGTTTTAAAGTGCTCAAATCAGAAGGAAATTTCAACAACCATATCGGTCTTCCACTCTCGATTCTTAGGCTCCAAGAGACACACACAATCGCCGTGTTCGAGATGGGGATGAGTGCTCCAGGAGAGATATCCCAACTCATCCAAATCGCTCCGCCAGACATTGCCGTGATCACCAACATTAATCCCGTGCACTTGGAATTTTTTAATGATATCGAGAAGATCGCACAGGCAAAAAAAGAAATCCTTGATGGTCTAAAACCAGGAGGAACAGCGGTCATCAATGGTGATGATCCATGGGTGAGAAAAATTAGCAAAACCTGGAAAGGAGCAAAACTCTTTTTTGGCCTTTCACAGGATTGTGAAATCCGGGCCTCGAACATCAAGAGAATGGGAATCCAAGGACTCTCCCTAGAACTCTTTTACGGGGATAGAAAGGACAGAATTCATTTTCCCTTTTTCTATACAAGCTTTCTGTACAACTTCCTTGCTGCTGTAGGCGTGGCTTATGCGTTCTCCACTCCTGTGGAGGACCTCTTTCAACAGATACAAACATTGAGACCCTTTCCGATGCGTGGAGAATTGCGTCATCTCAAGAACGATATCATATTGATCGATGATTCCTACAACTCGAATCCGGTCGCTCTTGAATCGGTCCTGAAGGACTTGGCTGAGATGCCTGCAAAAAGAAGGGTGGCTGTTTTGGGAGACATGTTGGAATTGGGAAAACAGGAAGTCGATTACCATATCCAAGCCGGAAAACAGGTGAAAGACAAAAATTGGAACGTCCTCGTCACAGTTGGACCTCTCAGCCGTCACATGGGCGAGGGAGCACTCTTTGCTGGGATGAGAAAAGATCATATCTTTTCCTTTAGCAACTCTGAGGAGGCGGCCGAACACATCGGATCTCTCCTCAAGGCAGGGGATTTGGTATTGGTAAAGGGATCAAGGGGCATGAAGACAGATAAAATCGCCCAAAGATTAAAAAAGAAAGGAACCTGACATGCTGTATTGGCTTCTGTCACCACTTAAGGAATACTCCATCCTGTTCAATCCCTTTGGGTACATCACAGTCAGGACAGCTCTCGCTGGGATAACCGCCTTGCTCATCTCACTCCTTCTCGGTTCATGGGTTATCAAGATGCTCAAGAAATACCAGCTCGGAGAAGAAATCAGCCCTTATGGTCCAGAAAGCCATTTGAATAAGAAAGGCACCCCCTCCATGGGAGGCATCCTCATCATCGGATCAACTCTCATCCCCACTCTTCTCTGGGCAGATCTGAGCAACACCTATGTCCTGTTGGGTATGGCCACCATGTTCCTGTTCGGTATGCTTGGCTTCTGGGATGATTTCCTTAAGATCAAAAAGCACAAATCAAGAGGGCTGGTCATCCGCCATAAATTCGTCTTCCAGATGCTGCTGGCTGGAGTGATCGGGCTGGTTCTTGTTTATCTCGGATTACTCGGCAAGTTCGACCTCCATTTGAGCTTTCCGTTCTTCAAAAAATGGATTCCTTACTTAGGGTGGTTCTATCTTCCCTGGATCATGCTCATTCTTGTCAGTTCATCCAATTCAGTCAATCTGGCTGATGGCCTGGACGGACTGGCAATCGGATTGACCCTCATCAGCGCCAGTGCGTTCACAGCCCTGTGTTACTTTGCTGGCCGTGCTGACTGGTCTGAGTATCTGAATATACTCCAGGTTCCCGAGGCAGCAGAACTCACCATATTTGTAGGAGCCATGTCAGGGGCCTGTTTAGGCTTTCTCTGGTTCAACTGTCATCCCGCTCAACTTTTTATGGGCGATGTGGGCGCCCTGAGCTTGGGAGGAACAATAGGAGCTATCGCCATCTTGATCAAACAAGAGTTTCTCCTCTTCATGGTGGCCGGTGTATTTATTCTAGAAGCGCTGTCTGCCCTGCTTCAGATCATTTACTTCCGGTTGACAGGAGGAAAAAGAATATTCAAGATGGCGCCTCTCCACCATCACTTCGAACTCTTGGGATGGTCGGAACAGAAAATTGTGGTCCGGTTCTGGATCTTGGGCATCATATTCGCCCTCTTCAGTCTGACAACATTGAAACTGAGATAACATGGAGTTGAAAGGAAAAAAAGCACTCGTCGTTGGTTTGGGAAGAACAGGTGAAGCTGTTTGCGCTTTCCTCGATCAACGGGGTGCTCGAGTCAAAGTCAGTGAAAAGAAGAGCGCAGAGGAACTGGGTAAACATGTTCTCTTCTGGCAAAAGAGAGGAGTAGAAGTCGAGGCGGGAGGTCATGAGCCCCATTCGTTCATCGAGGCTGATTTGATTATACCGAGTCCAGGTGTCCCCTATCTTCCAGAGCTCGAAGCGGCCAGACAAAAGGGTGTGGCCATCCTATCAGAAATCGAGCTGGCCTTTAAGTTTTTGAAAGGCAAGATCGTGGGCATAACTGGAACTAACGGAAAATCAACAACCGCAACACTCACACATAAAATCATCAAAGAAGGAGGATTCCGCAGCCATCTGGCAGGAAACATCGGTACACCTCTGATCCAGTTCGTGGACTACAGCCAACCCGATGATATCTATGTGACAGAGCTTTCCAGCTTCCAGTTGAGATACATCGATGAGTTTCGCGCGGCAGTTTCTGTCTTTTTGAACATTTCCCTTGACCATCTCGACTGGCATACAGATTTCGACGATTATTATGAATCCAAGAAGAATCTCTTTCTCAACCAGAAAAAGGATGACACAGCCATTCTGAACAGAGATGATCCGCACATTTGGGACTTAAGGAACATGGGAGAATATCATGTGTACGGTTTTAGTCAAGAAAGAGAACTCTCCCATGGCTGTTGGATACAGAACGACTGGATCATCCTTGCCAATGAAAAGCAGGAAAAACTGATGCCGACAGCAGAGACTCCCCTTCTGGGCGCACACAACAGAGAGAACATCATGGCATCTGCCTTGGTGGGACTTGTTTTCGGAATCCCCTCCTCGGATCTCAAAGAATCCATCAAGGGATTCGAAGGATTAGAGCACCGATTGGAAAAAGTCCTTACTCTCGGGGAAGTGGAATTCTATAATGACTCCAAGGCCACAAACGTTAACGCTACTCTCAAATCCATACAAAGTTTCAGCCGCCCCATCATCCTTATTCTGGGAGGAAGGGATAAAGGCGGAAATTTTTCTCTGTTGAGAGAGCCGGTCAAGGAGCGAGTAAAAACAATCATTCTTATTGGTGAGGCGAAGGACAAAATCGAAAAATCATTAAACGCTACGGTTCCGGTGATGAGAGCTTCTGATCTGGCCGAGGCCGTGCGTTTTGCTCATTCGCTCGCCCTTCCAGGTGAGGTTGTCCTTCTTGCTCCGGGTTGCACAAGTTTCGATATGTTTCGAAACTTTGAAGATCGCGGTAGAGCCTTTAAGACAGAAGTGTATGAACTGAAGAAACGGGTGGATAACGGGAAGGTATAGGAATATGGAAATCTTCAGGAGATATGGTTTCGACAAACCTCTCTTCATCACCTCTCTCGCCCTTATCTCTCTGGGATTAATCATGGTCTTCAGCTCATCGGGCGTCCTCTCCAGCGATAAATACGGCCAGCCCTTCCACTTCTTTATGCATCAAATCATAGGAGCCGGAGTCGGTCTTCTTCTCATCATTAGCATAATCTCAATAAGGAAACCCTTCTATCAAAACACGACTTTCATCTACGGGCTAATCGTCTTGACCCTGTTTTTGTTGACCATAAGCCTTGTTATGCCTGCGGTGGTCAAAACCAATCGCTGGATTCAATTCATGGGATTAAGGTTCCAACCTTCAGAGCTGGCCAAGGTCAGTCTTGTTCTTTTTTTCGCCTCCTATCTTGACCGGAAAAAAGAGAAATTGGATGAATTCCGGACTCTAGTTTTCCCGTTGGTCACCCTCCTGCTCTTTATCCTGCTGATCATCAGAGAACCTGACTATGGCACCGCTCTTCTCGTCTTTCTCATCTCGATGATCATGTTGTTCATAGCAGGCGTGAGACTGACACACTTCCTCGTTCTGGGAGCGGGTTCTGTTGGACTTTTTGCTTTTTATCTCTTCAAGGCCAGTTACAGGCTAGCAAGGATTCTCGCTTTTCTTTATCCTGCCCAAGACCCTCAGGGCAATGGATTCCAGATTATTCAATCCAAATTGGCTGTGGGATCTGGAGGGCTTTTTGGAGCAAGCATAGGACAGAGCTCTCAAAAACTCTTCTTCCTCCCCTGCGCTCATACAGATTACCTCTATGCCATCGTGGGAGAGGAGCTTGGTCTTGTTGGAACTCTAACCATCCTGCTGTTGTTTTTCGTCATCCTGTGGAGGGGGCTCCTCATTTCATGGAGAGCTTCCAATTTATTCTGCCAAATGGTAGCGGCCGGCCTTACGCTGGCCATTTTCCTCCAGGCATTGCTGAATATGAGCATCGTACTCGGATTGGGGCCCCCGACAGGCTTTCCCCTTCCTTTGATGAGCTATGGAAGGTCTTCTCTCATCTGCACACTTTTCAGCATTGGCATTCTGCTCCATATCTCCCAAAGAAAGGGAACTTCAAATAGAAAAAAATGAAAGGGAAAAGGATCATCATCAGCGGAGGCGGGACAGCCGGACACATCTATCCCGCTCTGGCTGTGGGACAAAAATTAAAGGAGAGAGAACCGGATTGCATCCTTACTTTTGTCGGAACCACCCGCAGCCTGGAGCAACGTATTATGGCGCACTACAAAGCCAACTTTATCCCGTTAAAAATAGAAGGAATCAAAGGAAAGGGATTCAAAATATTCAAATCCCTCTATCTCCTCCCCTTCTCCTTCCTCAAATCAATGGTCATTCTGATTCGAATCAAACCCCACCTTGTCATTGGAGTCGGAAGCTACAGCTCCGGACCGATCGTTCTTCTTGCTTCCTGGTTGAAAATCCCCACTCTCATCATGGAACAAAACCTACAACCAGGCCTCACCAACAGGCTTCTACGGCGTTGGGTGAGGAAAGTCGTGGTCTCTTTCCAGCGGTCCCTTCCTCATTTCAAGGGAAAAGGTATCTTCATCGGAAACCCGGTCAGAGAAGAGTTTTACACCCTCAGGCCCAAGCAGAGAAACAGCACACTCACTCTGTTGATATTCGGAGGAAGCCAAGGATCCCATTTCCTCAACACAAGCATGATGCGTTCTCTTCCGTTGTTAAAGAAAGAGAAAGACCGGCTGAGTATCTTTCACCAGACTGGGGAGAAGGATCTCGAGTGGGTCAGAGAAAGTTATGTCCAGGAAGGATTTAAAGAGGTAACCGTGGCATCCTATTTCGATGATATGGATAATTACTTTCAAAAATCGGACTTGATCATAAGCCGTGCTGGGGCCTCAACCATTGCAGAGCTCATTGCTTCGCAAAAGGCATCTGTGTTGATCCCCTTTTCTCAGGCAACGGATAATCATCAAGTCTTGAACGCGCAGGAATTGGAAAGGGTAAGCGGAACCGAAGTTATTACCGAAAATGGATTCAGCCCCGAAGCCTTTTCCCAAAAAATCCTGGATTTTCTGGAGGATAATGAAAAGATCAATGCAATGGAAAAAAATCTTGCTCCGCTCAAAACAGAGAAAGTGGCAGATAAAATCGCAGACCTTTGTCTGGAATTGATGGAAAAGTAACACTAGGAGGACACTCTGTGGTCAAGCCCACATACATCAAGCTAAAAAACATCCATCTGATTGGAATAGGTGGTACGGGGATGAGCGGCATTGCAGAAGTCTTGTTGAATATCGGATACGTGGTTTCAGGGACAGATATCCAGGAGAACGAAGCCACGGAGCGGCTTGCGCACCTTGGGGCGAAAATTTCCATCGGCCATACCGCAGAAAAAGTCAGAGATGCCGACGTTGTTGTCATCTCTTCGGCCGTCCGGAAGGATAACGTGGAAGTCAAAGAAGCCAGACGTCTGAAAATACCTGTTATACCACGGGCAGAGATGCTGGCTGAATTGATGAGAATGAAATATGGAGTGGCTGTAGCCGGTTCACACGGCAAGACTTCAACGACCTCGATGATTGCCCAAGTTCTGGAACAGGCAGGGCTTGATCCTACGATCATAGTAGGTGGCCGATTAAATACCTTAGGGGCCCACGCCAAGCTAGGCGAGGGTGACTTTATCGTGGCCGAGGCCGACGAAAGCGATCGGTCATTTCTCTACCTCTCTCCCTTTATGGCCGTGCTGACCAACTTGGATAATGAACATCTGGACCAGTACGAGACCTTGGATGAGATCAAGAAGACATTCATAAATTTTGCGAATAAGGTTCCCTTCTACTGCCCGGTCATACTCTGTCTTGATGATCCCAACCTTCAAAGTCTGATCCCGATGTTGGAACGGAGAATCATCACCTATGGTTTTTCTGCGCAAGCCGATGTTTTCTCGCGGCATCTTCAGTTTGAAACATTTACCAGCACCTCCACTCTTTATTGGAAGGGAGAAGAATTGGGGAAAATGACGCTCAACGTTCCAGGAATTCATAACATACACAATGCGATGGCATCGGTCGCTGTTGGACTCGATTTGAATATCCCCATATCCACAATCCTCCAGGGTCTGGAGAAATACACAGGGATAGGTCGCCGCTTCGAGCTTAAAAAAAGGGTGGACAACATCCTGATCATCGAGGACTATGCGCACCATCCCACTGAAATCAATGCGACCCTCGATGCAGCAAAAAAGGGTTGGGGATGCAGAACCGTTGCCGTTTTCCAGCCGCACCGCTACTCACGTCTCTCTCTTTTGATGAAAGAATTTGCCACGGCCTTCAACCAAGCGGATATCCTGATCCTCACTGATATCTATCCTGCAGGAGAGAAATCAATCCCAGGCGTTACAGGAAAAGCGCTTTACGAGGAAATTCAAGAATTCGGACACAAGAACGTTTATTTTGTCAGCGATATGGAAAAGATTCCTGATCTTGTGGCAAAGATCGCCCTCTCTGAAGACATGATTTTTGTTCTGGGTGCAGGGGATATCTACAGGATTATTCCCAAAATTATCGACCATCTTGAAAGGAGAAAATAACCTTGGCTGTCAGTCTACACGCTCACTCAAAATACAAAAGCGGTTCTCCCTTTGCCCGACAGACCTCTTTCAGGCGACAGAGTGGACAGATAAAGACAAAAAAAATCCAAAGGAAGTGGAAGCTTAAAATCAAACACATCCTCTTCGCCTTTGTTCTTCTCGTTGGATTCTTCTACGGATTCGGACGGCTCTATCTTTTCATGATATCGTGGGAAAGGCTCAACATTAAAGAAGTTGCCATCGTTTGTGCCAAGGCCGAAATCCACAGGGATATCCAAAGCCTCTTTGCTGGAAAATATTTGGGAAACATCCTCCTTCTGAATATCGGGCAGCTTCAGGAGCAGTTAGCCGCTCACCGATGGATCAAGAGCGTCCACATCAGGAAAATCTTCCCTTCTTCTCTGAAAATCGAAATCAAGGAAAGAATTCCTGCAGCCCTGCTGGAAAAGGATCATCTCTACATGATCGACAAAGACGGAATTCTGCTCGAAAAGCTTCCATACAATTCAAAGCTTGATCTCCCTCTTCTTATCGATGAGAACCGTTTCCAAAGAGACTTTGATCTTAAACTTGATTTGGCCTGGGCCTGCCTGGACAGCTTGGAGGCCCAAGACCTGGATAAAATCTCAGTCATCGATTTATCCGAGTATGAGAATGTGTCTCTCAAATTGAAAGACTCTGAGACTTGGTTAAAACTGGGGAATGATCGGTTTAATGAAAAATTCCGATTATTCAACAGCAACATGTTCCTCTTCGAAAAATACGGACCGCTGGCATACATCGATTTCCGCTGTCAGGATCGTCTTATTCTGGGGCCTCAGCTCCACGAAAAACCAGAGAACATTCTCGACTCTGAGAAGGAGGCTTTCTGATGCCCAAAAACAGCTATATCGTTGGATTGGATATCGGAACCAAAAAAGTCGCTGCTGTTATCGGTGAAGTCACCGAAGAGAAGAAAATCGAAATAATTGGTATCGGTACAGCCGAGTCCAGAGGCTTACGAAAAGGAGTCGTTGTCAATTTGGATGCAACCGTAGATGCCATCAAGAAAGCACAAGAAGAGGCGGAGCTCATGGCCGGGGTGGAAATTGATGCGGCCTTCATCGGAATCTCAGGAGCCCACATAAAGAGCTTCAACAGCAGGGGAGTTATCGCTGTCTCTGGGAAAAACAGAGAGATCGGAAGGGAAGACATCAAACGTGT
>Ga0209636_10007327_pt1 | contig 11258 bp, 10 predicted proteins | sample DeeMarSWOR152_54_FD_187464 | JGI IMG/M metagenome (GOLD analysis project Ga0209636, IMG submission 187464) | Marine sediment microbial communities from White Oak River estuary, North Carolina - WOR-1-52-54 (SPAdes) (version 2) | ecosystem: Environmental > Aquatic > Marine > Intertidal zone >... | reverse complement strand
ACAATCAGGGGTACAAGGGCTGATGAATCCCAAAACTTCATAGGGAGGCATTCCTTTCTTCCAGCAGCGCTTCTAAAACGCCAGATATTCCTTTTTCTCCAGGTGGGATAGTATCCTTCGACAAAAATTCTGGAGGCAATGCGCTCTCTTGTGGCGGCACAACAATCCCCAGGTGTTGGACTTCCTTGATCCACGAACTTTGTGTTACATCCGTATCCGCCCGAGATATATGAACAATTCTGCCTACGGGTGTATCTCTGTCGAGGATCTCAACTTCTTCTCCGCCCCGAACCAGCCTGAGATAATGACTGAGGCGATTCTTGAGCTCAGATACGTTCACTCGAAGCATAACGCTCTCCTGTCTATAAGAGTTATATTATAATAGCTATTATAGCTTCATAATCGACTCTCGTCAATAGCGAATTTTGTCCAAAGTCGGGGACAAACATTTGGAGGCAATTTGGTGCTGCAGTGTTGCAGTTCTGCAGTGCTGCAGTCCTGCAGTGCTGCGGTTGAGGTTAAGGGTGAGAGGGAGAGTCAGATGGGCGTGCCAGAGAACTTTCCACCGTTATTCGCCTGAATTGTAATATTTCATTTGCCCTTTATAGATTATGTCATTTATAATTAAGAGACAGATACCCAAACCGTGAGAATGATCTGGGTCTATCTTTAAAGGAGGAACGATGAACGAAGAGCAAAATATTGAATATACGGTTCACATCTGGGAAGAAGGGGGGCAATATGTTGCCCACGCAATGCCGCTGGATGTAATGAGTTCAGGAGGAACACCGGAGGAAGCCAGAAAGGCCCTTGACGAAGCAGTTCACGTTTTCCTGGTCACTGCGGCAGATATTGGCACCTTGAAGGAAATTCTTGAGGAGGCAGGTTATGAAATGAAGGAAGGAAAATGGATTAGTCCTTCATGGGTGGCTATTGAAAAGCACTCCGTAGCGGTTGGAACCTGAAAATGCCAAGGATAACACCAGTTCATTGGAGGACTCTAAAAAAAGTTTCCTTTCGGCTGGTTTTCGATTCGCTCGACAGGAAGGAAGTCACCGTTCCTATATCAAGGCAGGAGTTTCCAGACCTATCGTAATTCCTACCTACGATGAAATCCCCGTCTCCATTATCAGGAACAATCTGAAGACAGCCGGAATATCAAGAGATGAGTATTTCCGACTGTTAGAAAAAAATTAAGCAAAGGGCAAAGAGGTACCCTATATATGATTATCAACGCTGCTCTTGACTCTTAGTTCCCGTCATGGTTGTTGGATTGGCTCAATGAGAAGTTGGCTGGTTTGATTAGTTGAATTGCTTTGGGCTACTAAGGCTCTCAGGAAGAAGCCAATGGTTAGCCTGCAAAGGTTTAACCCCTTTATCCTTGCCCTGGTAAAGGTTTTTCCTCGACAGAGGGTCTTTTAATGGGTGACCCATTCCTTTTTCTTTCTCATGGAATGGTGTGACCCTGCTTGAGGGATTCTATTGGCGTATAAAAATATTTGCTATTGGAAATAAACAGGTCTTAATGCGAATTGGCGCATATAGTCTGTTTGCACGGACTATAGGATCAGGAGCATTCGCTAAACTCGATAGGATACTGTTATATCTTCTCTGTTTAAACAAATCAGACAGTAATCGATTTACCGTGGAACTTTTACACAATGGTACTACTTCTTTACGGACAAGTGCCCAATAATTGAGTTTTTCAGAAATTGCCTTAGCGGCTAGATAGCCAGTATGAAAAGCCAACCGAAGTCCAAATCCCCACATAGCATCTTGAAATCCCCCAGCTTCCCCAACCCTTGGCGTACCCGAGCCAAGTTTCCTAAAGCGAGTGGCAACACCCCCAAAGTTGACCGGATTATCAATTTGAAATTTCGATACTTTCTGGAAACGGTCAATTGCACGCTCCAGGTATCTTGATAACTCTTTTGTGTGAGCTTTAGATACAACGGCTAAGGTACCACGACCTCTTAAACCGAGTAAATACGTGTATCCGTAAGGTGCAATGGTATGATCAATTATCACTAATGCGAGCTTATCAATATCTGTATCAAAGTTGTATCCAGCTGCTATACCGAAAGGCTTTTGACACCCAGTTGCAATAATGTCAACATTATTCATTTCTTCCACGCTGTTATAATGAATTGTAACGCCAACGTGCTTTGCTAAGTTCTCCAAATACCTATCAAGAGTTCCCTCCATAGGACCTCTTCTTATCAGGTAGAAACCGACATTTACCGATTTCATGGTGTATTTCTTTAAATTGTTGTCATAGTGATAGCATTCTTTAAATGGTTCGTATTCAAAATCTGGTTTAATATTTATTTCAGATAAAAATGAAAGGGCATCCTTAGGGGAAGTCCAATTCTCTAAACCCTGAAAATCTCCTTTTAATTGAGAGCCCACGTTTCCCCTTCTTTCATATACTTCAACGTGGAACCCCCTCAATGCAAGGTTTATTGCAGCAGTGAGGCCTGAGATCCCTGCACCTAATATCTTAATGTTGTGAACATTAGTTATATACATAGAAGGGGTTGAATAAATAAAATAAATGGGTCACACTCAGGGGGTCGGGTCTTGAATTATCAGTTCTTGATTATATGGTTTACGCTCCTATATTGAGCTTTATCCACTTTAAGGTAATTCCTCATCTCTATTTATTGACCTTTATTGATTTCTGTATATTCTCGAATAAAGAACATACAAAAAAGCACCGAGTGGAGTATACAAATCCATCGGTGCTTTGCATACCGTACTTCTCGTCCAAAAATGCCTAAACCCTTCAAACCCCTATCCCAAAACCGGGTTTATGGTATCAATCTCACCTCCAGTTCTGATCTCGGGTTAAGCTAGCCCGATGAACAATCCCGCTCCCTATCCACCTGCACAAAGGAAAGCTTTTTTATTCTCGCAGAAAGTTACTTGAATTGCAAGAGAAATCTCGGGGCTTTCGCCCCTCGCAGGTCAAGGCTAAGGTTGAGGCTGAGGGGAAAAGGAGTAGGAAGTAAGCAGTAAGGCGTAAGCAGCAATAAGGATAGGATGAGGTTGGAGGCTAGAGGCGAAGAGGCAAGATGGTGCTTGTGTGCTGCGGTCTTGCGGTGCTGCAGTGCTGCAGTCAAAGCAAAAACAAAGAAATAAAAACGGTAATGGAGGCAATTGACACTCATACAGGCCATCTGGTATAAATAGCTCCATTCATAGTGGCCCGGTTGCTCGTTTGTTATGGAAAAGACACATCGATTCTATTACGGCTGGGTGATTGTTGGGGTGTCGTTCTTAACCCTCTTTTTCACCCACGGTATTCGTAATTCCTTCGGAGTATTTTACGTAGCCATGCTTCAAGAATATGGCTGGGGCCGCGGGGAGACGGCAGGAGCTTTTTCCCTGGCTATGGGAATCCATGCCTTCTTTTCGATACTATCGGGAGCCCTCATCGATCGGTTTGGTCCCCGAGCCCTCTTTCCCCTTGGTGCAACCCTCTTAGCCATAGGCCTTGCCGCGGCCAGTCGGATTGGTGCTATCTGGCATCTTTATTTAGCCTTCGGCGTAGTCATAGCCATAGGGATAAACACCATGGCCTTCGTTCCCCATATGTCTCTCATCGCTAAATGGTTCACGAGGAAAAGAGGCCTTGCCAGCGGATTAGTTCTGGCGGGAATGGGGATTGGCATTTTGGTTTTGGCCCCGGTGATTCAGTTCATGATTGATAGTGCAGGCTGGCGTTTTGCCTTCCTGATCCTTGCGGGGTTGGTCCTCTGTATCCTCGTCCCGATGACGGCACTCTTTCAGCGCCGCTCCCCGGAGGGTATCGGCCAGTTCACCGATGGCATTGCCCCGGGTTCCCCCGGAATCCATGCCTCGCAGGTAAATGGGTCCCGAAAAGATACACAAACTCCTGCACTCTCTGATCAATGGACGCTGAGATCTTCGCTCCATACCAGCGCCTTTTGGTGGTTGGCCTTGATGAACATCTGTGCGGGCTTTGCTATAAACCTGATGGTGGTACATCAGGCCGCGCATGTAGTCGATGCGGGATATAGCCCAAGTATGGCTGCATTGGTCGTTGGATTGGTTGGTTTATTTGGCTCGACAGGGGCTATTCTCTGCGGCTTCATCTCCGATCGTATAGGGAGGGAACCCGTGTATACCATGGGAGGATGTGCCGGTATCGCAGGAATATTGTTCTTTCTCCTTATACGGGATACCAGTTCTCCCTGGATGCTCTATGGCTATGGGATCCTCTTTGGTCTCGGTTACGGCTCGAGTGGACCAATAGGTGCCGCTGCAACCGCTGATCTCTTTCCCGGCAACTCGTTGGGCCGCATTATGGGGACAAACGCGATAGGGTGGGGCCTCGCCGGGGCGCTCGGCGCTTATCTCGGTGGGTATTTTCACGATCAAGTAGGAAGCTATACCCTCCCTTTCCTCTTTGTGTTGATCAGTATCTGTCTGGGTATCCTTGGAATGTGGATGGCAGCTCCGCGTCACCGTGCCTACGCAGGTTGAGGCTAAGGTTAAGGCAGAGGGGAAAAGGAGTAGGAAGTAAGCAGTAAGTCGTAAGCAGCAATAAGGAAAGGATGAGGTTGGAGGCTAGAGGCGAAGAGGCAAGATAGTGCTGCGGCAAGATAGTGCTGCAGTGCAGAAGTGCTGCGGTCAAAGTGAAAACGAAAAAACAAAAAAAGGGAATGGGGAGCAGGTATTGATGTCATGCGTATGGTTTGGCTTTGTCGGCTTAGCCTATATCAATAGACCAGAACAGAGTCAATAAAAAAAGGCAGGGCCATAATGACCCTGCCTAATCTGAATTTTTTCCTTCTCAGTCTACTTTCCGGGTCTAATGACTCGAATAGTATCTGACCCCTCAAAGGCAGTGTCATCCCAAAGCTCACCTGCTATCGTAAGTTCTTCATCTCCAACGTCAAGGAAGGTAATCAACTCCTGTCTGTCTAACTTTACCAAGAGATCAGGTATGCCATCGTTATTCAATTCCACAGAGACAGGGCGTCTTCCAATGAAACACCCTGTCTCGTCGAAAAAGCCCTAAAATCGGTCCTATTTCTTGCCCTTTTGCGGCACAATCCTAACCGAATCGGTCCCGGTAAGGTAATCGCCATACAAGGTCTCGCCAATAAGCGTAGCCTCATCATCATCTGGACCAATGCCAGTATCCTGCGTTCTGAAGTGCATGATCATGTCGGTATCGCCATCATTGTCCACATCTTCAAAAGCATAATGCTCTTGCTCGGCCTCGTTGGGGCCAAAACGTACTGTGGCGGCGTCAACGGTAGTTGCATCGAAGTCATCCGTGGTGAGGATAGCCACCGGGATAACGCCATTGCTTTTGAGGTTGACGGGGTTGAGGTCGCTACCCGGCTTGATGTCAATTTCCACGTGGATTGTTTGTTTGCACGGTGGAGCAAAGGCCAACCCTTGGGGAATAAAGATGTCGGGAATTTTCCACGTTCTGAAAATCTGGCCGGTGGTGTCCATCTCGAAGAGGATCTCACTCCCCAAGGCAAAACCCGCACTCCCAATGATAGTGCCGGCTTCGGTAAACACCATGGAGCCAATGACGCCGAAGCTCTTACTCAACCTCCCGACCACAGTAGCCCGTCCGGTGTTGGTATTGATCGTCACCAGTCTTGGCGGACCGTAGAGAGTAAGCTCAATGCCGTAGAGGGTTCCGGTCAAGGGATCAAAGTCCGCTGCGCCGATTCGGAGCCCCAACCAGCCGCCTATAGGCGTTGTTTGCCCTGTTTCAGTATCGATTTCGTACAGGCTATAATTGAGACCATAGAGTTTGTTGTCCGGCCCAAAGGCGAGGGCTCCCAGACCTAGCCCCTGAGGATTTTCCGGACCAACGACGGTAGCGATTCCTGTGCACTTATCCACTGTCAGGAGAACGCCAGTATAAATGATATCGCGATAACTGTGAGTCGCCCCCGAGTCGGTATTGTTCCAGACAAAGAGCGTCCCATCCGAAGGATCCACAGCCATCGAGCAGGGAGTAACAAATTTGGAGTTAAGACCAGACCGCGTGTGATCCGGGTCCAGTGTCCCGATAAACGTTATTGCAGCTGACTCCGGGTTGCCGAGGTCGATGGTGTAGAGACCATCATATCTCGAATCAACTCCATAAAGCACCCCGGCCTGTGCCGCACTCGGATAAGGCTCGATCGGCTCAGGCTCTATCGGCTCAAGGGACCCAGTATCGATTTTGGCTATCATCTTCATTCCAGTCGCAGAATCATGATACGAAGTCCAAAGGTACTTTCCGTCGGAGGCAAGCGTGCTTGCAAAGGGAAGATCGAGGTAACCTACGATCGCATACTCACTGTGTCCATCCCGGAGGGCGATCTCAGGATCGACCTTGTAGTACCTTTGGTTGTCTGATCCGTCCCCCGCTGCTCTGGTGAACCAAAAATACCTCCCGTCATGAGTAACCCCTTGAAGATTCGGTCCTTCGCCATAAGGATTGGTTATTCCACCAGGACCGACGAAGGAACCCACCCTCTGCCTTGTATACGGATCAAACTGGTACACGGACCCGTTGTCCTTTGTCACCCATAGATACCGTCCATCAAACGCAATATCATGCAGCCAACTTACTCCTGGGTTAAAGGACGCGACAGTTGAGCCCGTATCTACATTCACTCCGTAAATTGGACCACTAGGATATGCCAAGTGCCACACTATCCTCTTGGACCGGTCGAACGCGATCCCGGCGACGCTGTAGCGGGTGTTTGGCAAGGCTTTTCCAGTGAGCTGCCCGGTCTCTGGATCTATTTGATGGGGTCCTAAGTAATAACCGCCAGCTGGTGACCTGCAAGGTACCCACAAATTGTCTCCATCCCAAGCAATTCCATTGTCAAAAACGTGACTAATCTCATCAGGAATGGGGAATTGATCGACAACATCTCCCATTGCCGCCAAAGACTGATTTGTGATGAAAAACACCATTGCCAATGTAATCAACACCATCGTAATTCTTCTCATATCAAACCTCCTTTAAGATTCTTTTGAGGACGCAGTATGTTTTGATTATCGTCCTCCTCCTATATTATCCCCCTCCCTGTGTAATCATCGAATATGTCATAGGGCATGATTCTGCTTCAGAAGCCTTAAGTTGCGAAAAACCTCTATATAAGACTGACAGCATCTTAATTCTTTTGCCTCGATCCATACCCAAAATGCCAAACAAAAAGCCCATCCGATAAGGATGGGCTCGGTTACACTTGCCAGTATCTTCGGCGGTCCCGCTACCGTGGCCAGAATCTGCAGGCTTTAGGCCGGTGACTTTGCGTCCTACCCTTTCGGAGTAGTTTGCCCTTATCGGATTCGGCGAAAAATATTAGTTTGGAAACTTCATCTGCAATCCACATGCCAATACATCAAATTCAAGTAACAACTTGAATTTATTGTACTTTTAAAAAAACAATAACTGTTCTATTTATGAACTATTTTCATATCACTGTGAAAAAGTTAAAAAGAAAAGGGGACAAGTCTTCTCTTGACTCTGAGTCCACATCCTGATGGTTTTGTTGGTTCAATCAGGGGAGAGGAATGTCTTCATTCCTGAGGCTCAATCATTGAGGTTTAATTGAATTGCAGTTTCGCCCTATATCTGCTAAAATCCCGACCCATCGTTTACAATCCGAGAAACTATTGACACTCCCTTTGAACGGGCAGTTTACGAATACCCTTGATAGAAGATATTGACAAGAGAGGACGGGAAATAATGGGGGCCAAAGTTTTACCGGAAAGAGATTCCTTTGCCACCAAGTTAGGCGTTATCGCAGCAGTTGTAGGGTCTGCAGTCGGCCTCGGTAATATTTGGAAATTCCCTTATATCACCGGTATTTTTGGGGGAGGCGCTTTCGTCATTGTTTATTTGGGATGTATTGCCATAATAGGCTTGCCGGTTATGCTTTCTGAATTCGTCATTGGTCGTAGAGCACAGAGGAACGTGGTTGGTTCATTCAAAAAGTTAGCGCCTCGTACGCCTTGGTTTTTAACCGGAACAATGGGGATCATTGCGGCATTTATGATTCTTTCTTTCTATGGAGTGGTTGCTGGATGGACATTAGAATATCTGGAAAAATCAATTATTAATTCATTTGCGGGGAAAAATGCCGCTGAACTAGAAGGAATGTTTGGTGGATTCATTAGTGGGGTTACCAAGCCCATATTCTGGCAAGTTATATTTATGTGTTTAACCGGCTGGATTGTTTTAGCCGGTATTAAAGGTGGTATTGAAAAAGCCTCGAAAGCTTTAATGCCTGCTTTATTGATTATTATTCTTATTCTTGACATTCGTGCGATCACACTTCCCGGAGCCGGAGAGGGTTTATCATTCTTATTCAAACCTGATTTTTCCAAGTTGACCGCTGAAGGGATATTAAGCGCATTAGGACACGCATTTTTTTCTTTAAGTTTAGGCATGGGAACCTTAATTACATACAGTTCTTACATGAGCAAGGAAGAGAATATTGCTACAACTGCAGTTCAAGTTACTGTGGCAGACACTGGGATTGCTCTATTAGCTGGGATTGTTATCTTCCCGGCTGTATTCGCGTTTGGAATTGAGCCGGGAACAGGTCCGGGATTGGTTTTCATAACATTACCCAATGTATTCCAGCAAATGCCTGGCGGATATATCTTTTCTATCCTGTTTTTCTTATTGTTAGCAATTGCGGCGTTAACGTCATCGATTTCCATTCTTGAAGTTATCGTTGCCTACTGTGTTGAAGAACTTAAACTTACCAGGCGTAAGGCTACCATTATCGCAACGATAGCAATCACGATCGTGGGAATACCATGTTCGTTATCAATGGGAGTTATGTCGGGAGCATTGCTTTTCGAAAAGAATTTCTTTGATTGGTTAGATCTCATAGCCTCTAACTTACTACTTCCGATAGGCGGATTATTGATTACTGCCTTCATCGGTTGGTATCTCAGTCGTGACAAAACAAAGGAGGAAGTTACGAGTATGGGGAAATTCAAAGCCGGCTATTTACCGTTTTTCTTATTTTTGGCTAAGTTTGTTGCACCTATAGTCATCGCACTCATATTCTTAAACGGGATAGGACTACTATAATTGTTGATTGGGCGAGGCGCTCAATTTACCTAGGGGGATGCTAGATTATCAATAAAAAGCGAGCATAAATATTGACTATGTAAAGTATATAATAGATAACCAAATTATTAAAACTTACTGGGGAGATATTAATGCATACCAGGAAAAAATTCCTTGCTTCTGTAATGGTATTTCTCATTTGTATTCTTGTCAGTGTTTCAATATTTGGTCAAGCCATTCGAGTCGTAACCGAAGAATATCCTCCGTATAATTACTCGGAAAATGGCAACGTATTGGGATTCTGTACCGAAGTTGTTGAGGAAGTGTTAAAACGAGCTCATTTGGATTACTCGATTCATTCTTATCCAGGGTCAAAATCCTACAAAATGGCTCAGTCAGAACCCAATGTGTTACTTTATTCTATTGGACGAAATGGAGAAAGAGAATCATTGTTCAAATGGGTAGGCGTTATCGCCAAAACTGAGGTATATTTCTTCAAACTGAAAAGTCGAAGGGATATTGAAGTCAAAACATTTGATGATATAAAAAAGTACAAAATAGGTGCAGTCCGTGATGATTTTCGGGCTCAATGGCTTATCAAACAGGGGCTTGCGAATCAGTTAGATTTGGTCCTTGATGATAGACATAACATGCGGAAACTATTTGATCATAAAATTGACATTTTTCCAGTAGGGGAATTTGGTGCATACCATATTGCACATCAAGAGGGCTATGCTTTCAACGATTTGCAAAAGACATTGTATATAAAGGATTTATCTGTTGACCTTTATATGGCATTTAGTAATCAAACGTCAGATATCATAGTGGAAAAATGTAAAAAAGCATTATTTGAAATGAAAAATGATGGAACATACGAAAAAATTGCATCAAAATATGCTATTTTTTGTGTACCAGATTTCCGATTCAGATGTTATTAACCTTATTTAACAAACCTAGATGCAAGGTATTTATATAAAGGGGCCAATTCTTTGTTTCAGTCTTAGAATCCTCGGGGCTTTCGCCCCTCGCCAGATGGTGTTGCTGTGATGCAGTCCTGCAGTGTTGCAGTCGAAACAGAGAGTGAAGAGGGGTAGGTCTTCGTTCTTGACGTTGACGCACAATCATTGAGTTTGATTGGGCTTATTGGTTCAATTGGTTCTTTAGCCTTGTGGCTTCGGCAGGGAGAAGAAGGTATCACAGCGTAAATACTGGTCCGAAATTTGCAGAACCAATACCAATAGTAATTCCTCGGGAGCGAGTGGCTATGACATTGAATGAAATCATCAAAAAATTCGCTACGTTAAGTATTTCTGAAATGCGACGTAACAGCGATGAGTTCTGCGAGTTGGTTTTTTACAACAAGGATACAGATGAATGGAACAAAATATTCACCGATATTTTGGGGCATCCAGTAAAACCCGCAGGAAGGGAACCAACGGAAGAGGACCAGTATTTGACGAAAGATTTCGGTGGAACCTGGTCCAATCAGACAGTATTTAAGAGGGAATTCGATGATGTTACCGTGATAGCAATGTTTTGGCCATGGCAAAATGGCATTCACACCACACTAAAGATGGCCTGTTTAAAAAATGGATTTGAAGTCTAATTTTCAATCGATTCTCTTCCGGTTCACATAATCCCACTTGTTTACATAATCCCACCTCTCTATTGACAATTTGGTGCTGCAGTGTTGCGGCCATGCGGTGTTGCGGTCCAGCAGTGCTGCAATCAAAGACAAAAGATGTCTGAGGTTGGAGGATAGAGGTTTAAGGCAAAAAGTGCTGAAGTCAAAGCCAAAAGAACAATGGAGGCAATTGACACTCATGCAGGCCATTTGGTATAAATAGCTCCATTCATTGCGGACCGCTTGTTCACAAAAAGGAAATCGATCTCAATTTTTCAAAGGAAGGATTTCTCGTTTGTGATGGAAAAGACACGTCGATTCTATTACGGCTGGGTGATTGTTGGGGTGTCGTTCTTAACCCTCTTTTTCACCCACGGTATTCGTTATTCCTTCGGAGTATTCTACGTTGCCATGCTTCAAGAATATGGCTGGGGCCGCGGGGAGACGGCAGGAGCTTTTTCCCTCGCTATGGTAATCCATGCCTTCTTTTCGATAATAACGGGAACCCTCATCGATCGGTTTGGTCCCCGAACTCTCTTTCCCCTTGGTGCAATC
>Ga0209636_10007325_pt1 | contig 11261 bp, 11 predicted proteins | sample DeeMarSWOR152_54_FD_187464 | JGI IMG/M metagenome (GOLD analysis project Ga0209636, IMG submission 187464) | Marine sediment microbial communities from White Oak River estuary, North Carolina - WOR-1-52-54 (SPAdes) (version 2) | ecosystem: Environmental > Aquatic > Marine > Intertidal zone >... | reverse complement strand
CTTTACCCTGGCTCTCCTGGCGGTCTACAGGATAGGCGCTCAGATTCCCAATCCCGGTATCAGCGCCACGGCACTGGCTGAGTTTTGGGAGGCACAGCGAGGCACGATCCTGGGTTTTGTTGATCTTTTCTCTGGCCGGAATATGTCCCGGATGACGATCTTCGCTCTGGGTATCATGCCCTACATAAGTGCCTCGATCATCCTTCAGCTGCTCCAGGTCGTCTGGCCCTATTTGGAGCGGCTGTCCAAGGAGGGAGAGCTTGGCCGTAAGAAAATCACCCAGTATACCCGCTACGGAACGATCGGCATCTGCCTGATCCAGGCTTTTGGGATCAGCCTTTTTCTCGAGCAGCTGACAAGCCCGGGAGGAGCCAGGATTGTTCCCAGTCCTGGGTGGGGATTCAGATTCTTGACGGTGTTGACCCTCACGACGGGCACGGTCTTTATCATGTGGCTGGGCGAACAGATTTCCGAGAGGGGTATCGGCAACGGCATATCCTTGATTATTTTTGCCGGGATTGTTGTGGATTTCCCCCGGGGCATGTCAAGTGTGTTGTCAGGGCTGCGAACAGGAGAGATGAGTCCGTTGAGATTGATCTTTCTTGTCGTCCTGATGCTCGCGGTTGTGGTCGTCATCGTCATCGTCGAGAGAGGACAAAGACGGATTCCGGTCTCGTATGCCAAGAGAGTTGTCGGCAGAAAGATTTATGGAGGACAGAGCACGCATCTTCCCCTCCGGGTTAACACCGGCGGGGTTATTCCCATCATTTTTGCGGCTTCGGTCATAACCATTCCCTCCACTCTAGCGCAGCTGGTAAAGCTGCCCGTCTTCCAGACAATCGCTCAGCAGTTTTCCCTAGGCATGCCTCTGTATAACCTACTCTATATTGGGGCCATCATTTTTTTCACCTACTTCTATGTTTCCATCATCTTTAATCCCACAGACGTGGCGGATAATTTAAGGAAGTATGGAGGGTTTATCCCGGGAATAAGGCCTGGGAAAAACACTTCTGATTATATAGATGGAGTGCTGTCACGGATCACCCTCGTCGGCGCCATTTATTTAGCGGCCATTGCCGTTCTGCCTGAATTCTTGATCACGGGCTTTAAAATTCAGACTCTTCCGTTTATTGGGGACTTTTTGGAAGCCAACCTCCCTAAATGGTTTACCCAAGGTCTAAACGTCAATTTTTACTTCGGAGGAACCTCAGTCCTGATCGTTGTCGGCGTGGCCATGGACACACTCCAGCAGATCGAAGCTCAGCTCGTCATGCGTCATTATGACGGATTCATGAGGAGAGGACGGGTCAAAGGGCGAAGAGGATGAAGATCATTATGTTGGGCCCTCCGGGGAGCGGCAAAGGGACTCAGGGAGATTTAATACAGAAGAAATATGGTCTCCCAAAGATCTCGACAGGCGATCTTCTTCGTGATGCCGTCCAGCAAGGAACGCCCTTGGGTAAAAAGGCTGAAGAGGACATGAATCGAGGACTGCTGGTGAGCGATAAGATCGTTACAGCCATGATCCAAGACAGGATCGCAGACCCTGACTGTCGAGAGGGCTATATTCTGGATGGGTTTCCCCGAAACCTGGCTCAAGCCCAAACCCTTGAAAAAATGGAAGATAATCAGGCTCCTTTCGTAATCGATATCCATCTAGAGGAGGAAGAGATCATAAACCGGCTTTCAGCGCGACGGGTTTGTTCCCGCTGTCAGACGATCTATAATCTCTCGATCTCGAAGCCCAAGATAGAGGAGCGTTGTGATGTGTGCGGTGGCCCGCTCATCCAGAGGGAAGATGACCAGCCAGAGGTTATCCAAGAACGGTTACGTGTCTACCATCAGGAAACAGAGAAGCTCATCCAATACTACCAGGAAAAGGGCCTGTACAATCGGGTGGATGGTCTCGGAGACATCAAGGCCGTCTTCCACAGGATCTGTACGCTTCTAGAGAGTGAATTCCGCAGAGTGAACAAGGAAGAGGCGGCCAGATGATTGTTTATAAGAGTCCAGAGGAGATTCAGGCCATAAGAATAAGCAACCAAGTGGTGGCTAAGGTACTGAGCGAGTTGAAGAGTCTCGTTAAACCCGGAGTCCAGACTAAAGAATTGGATGATTATGCTGAACGGAGAACGAAGGAGATGGGGGCCATCCCTGCCTTCAAGGGGTATCGAGGGTATCCCGCGTCCCTCTGCACATCGATCAATGAAGAGATTGTTCACGGGATTCCATCCACTCGCACTCTCAGAGAAGGGGATATCATCAGCCTTGATTTTGGAGTCATCCACGAGGGTTTCTACGGAGATGCCGCCGTGACTTATCCGGTGGGGAAGATCACTTCCCGAGCTGAAAGGCTTATCCAGACTGCCAAGAAGGCCTTCTATGTGGGTATCCAACAGATGAAAGAGGGTCTTCGAATATCAGATATATCATCGGCCATTCAGGAATTCGTCGAATCTCGGGGATTTTCCGTCATCCGAAACTTTGTGGGCCATGGGATTGGTCTTTCCCTCCATGAGGAGCCGCAGGTCCCGAATTTTGGCCAACCTGGACGAGGGCCAAAAATTAAGCCAGGTTTGGTGCTGGCCATCGAGCCGATGATTGCCGTTGGAGACTGGCACATCGAGATTCTCGAGGATAATTGGACTGCTGTCACCCGAGACAGGAGTTTATCCGCCCATTATGAGCATACGGTCGCTCTCACCGAGAAGGGAGTCCAGATCTTAAGCTCTCTCGAGGATAAAGAGGATTTGCTCAAAGAAGAGGAGAGACAGTTTGTCTAAACGCGACGTCATCGAGACAGAGGGGATTGTGATCGAGACTCTCCCCAACGCGATGTTTCGGGTGGAACTCACCAATAAACACAGGATACTGGCCCATATTTCAGGAAGGATGAGGAAACACTTCATCAGAATTCTGCCGGGTGATAGGGTTCTGATCGAGCTCTCCCCTTACGATTTAACCAAAGGGAGAATCACCTATCGATTCAAATAGAGGACAAAGAAAATGAAAGTCAGAGCTTCGGTAAAGAGGATATGCCGGAATTGCCGAATCATCAAGAGAAAGGGGATTCTGCGAGTCATCTGCTCTAACCCCAAACATAAACAAAAACAAGGATAGAAGAGGTAAAAATGGCGAGAGTAGCTGGAATCACGCTTCCCTCTGAAAAGAGGGTAGAGGTTGGGTTGACCTACATCTATGGGATCGGACGGGCGAAGGCCAACGAGATTCTCGAAGAAGCAAAGATCGATAAAGATAAGAAAGTGAAGGCCCTGACTGAAGACGAAGTCAATGCCATCCGTCAAATCATCGAGAAGAGGGAGAAGATCGAGGGGGACCTTCGCAAAGAAGTGACCATGAATATAAAGCGGCTCCAGGATATCGGTTGTTATCGAGGCTTACGGCATCGAAGACGCTTGCCCGTGCGGGGCCAGAGGACCCGGACAAATGCCCGGACTAGGAAGGGCCCTCGGGGACATACCATAAAGAAGACCAAGACAGGATAGAGGGAGATTGAAATGCCAGGACCCAAGAGAAAAGCCAGGAAGAAAAAAGTTAAGAAAGAGATAGGGTTTGGTATCGCTTACATCCAATCCACGTTTAACAACACCATCATCACCATAACCGATCAGCAGGGCGGCACAGTCTGCTGGTCGAGTGCGGGAACGGCCGGATTCAAGGGAGCGCGGAAGGGGACGCCTTTTGCCGCTCAATTGGCTGCTAAAGAAGCTTCCACCAAGGCCAAAGAATACGGCGTTAGGTATGTTGATGTCAAGATAAAAGGCCCGGGAGCTGGGCGAGAATCAGCCATAAGGGCTCTCCAGGCCAACGGGCTTGAGATAAAATCCATCAGGGATGTGACCCCTATCCCTCATAATGGCTGCCGCGTGCGGAAAAGAAGGCGAGTCTAAGGAGAAAAGGATGGCAATATACAGAGAATCTGTCTGTCGACTCTGTCGGGCTGAACGGAGCAAGCTTTTCCTCAAGGGAAACCGGTGTCTTACCGATAAGTGCTCGATAGAACGAAGAGCCTATCCTCCAGGAGAACATGGGAGGATGAGAAGGCGCATTCTGGGATACGGTATCCAACTCAGGGAAAAGCAGAAGATTAAAAGATATTATGGGATGTCGGAAAGGCAGTTTCGACTCTTCTTCCGAAGAGCCGAGAGGAAGAGAGGGATCACTGGAGAAAATCTGTTGAGTATGCTGGAAAGGCGTCTGGATAATGTTGCCTATCTCGTTGGCTTTTCTCATTCTCGGGCTCATGCGCGTCAAATGATCAGTCATGGCCATTTCCGGGTCAACGATCGGAAGGTGGACGTCCCCTCCTACATCTTGGATAAGGGGGATGTCATCTCGATCAAGGGAAAAACAGCCCAAAAAGAAGAGGTAAAAGCTCTGTTAGAATTAAACAGGAGCAAGACTGTACCGGGATGGCTAGAAGTGGACAGGGAGCGGACCGAAGTGAAAATTCTGACAATCCCAACCCGGGAAGAGATCACTCTCCCTGCGGAAGAACATCTCGTGGTGGAGCTCTATTCCAAGTAGGATCATCAGCTTGAAGACAGGAAACACCAGAGCCGAGCCGGACATTATTGATGAGATGGATAAGAATATGATTATCTTCGGATTATCGTATGGTTGACGAGTAAAGGAGGCATTAAGATGGAAACAGGATTTCAGAGGCCGAAATACTTAGAGTGTGATTACGAGACCCTGACAGAGACTTACGGACGCTTTTTGGCCCAGCCCTTCGAGAGAGGCTATGGTGTGACAGTCGGGAACGCGCTGCGGAGAATTCTTCTCTCCTCGATCACAGGAGCGGCTGTGACTAATGTGAAAATTCAGGGAGTTCTCCATGAGTTCTCGACGATACCAGGAATTGTAGAGGATGTCACCGACATCATCCTCAACCTGAAAAGTATCCCTCTGAAGCTTAAAGCTAAAGGACCGAAAACCATGATGCTTAAGAAGGAAGGTCCGGTCGAAATCAAGTCCTCCGATATAGAGCATGATTCCGATATCCAGATTCTCAACCCTGCCCTCCACATCGCGACCCTCGATAAAGATGGTAAGCTGGAGATCGAGATGATAATCAAGAATAACCGAGGCTACATTCCTGCAGATCAAAATTTCGACGAGAATCTCAGTGTTGATTTTATTCCTGTGGACTCTTCTCACTCTCCCGTAAGAAAAGTGAATTACCGAGTGGAGCCAGCCAGAGTCGGGAAGCGAATCGAATATGAAAAATTAACCATGGAGGTCTGGACGACCGGTGCTGTTTCCCCTCAAGAAGCATTAGCCCAAGCGGCCAAGCTTCTTCGAGATCACATGGTGATTTTTCTTGATATTGTTGACGAGCCTCTTAGAGCCGAAAAGATGCCTTCCAAAAAAGAAATTCCCTATTTTTCACAACATGATATCTTATCCAAAACTATAGATCACTTGGAGCTCTCTGTGAGGTCGAACAATTGCCTGAGAGCTGCGGGAATCGAAAAAATCTACGAGCTTGTGCAGAAGACCGAGGATGATTTACTGAAAACCAAGAATTTTGGGCGGAAATCCCTGTCGGAAATTAAAGAGACTCTTCAAGAGCTAGGATTGGGCCTGAACCTCGATCTCCATCCTAATCTGTTGGAAAAAATGGAAAAACACAGGGATGAGGGGGAAGAAGAAGAGGCCTGAACATGAGACACCGAGTGAGAGGAAAAAAACTCAGAAGAAACACCGCCCACAGACGGGCTCTCCTTCGCAACCTTGTCACCTCGCTCTTGGATAGGGAACGAGTGAAAACAACTCTAGCCAAAGCCAAGGCGGCTCGGCCACTGGCTGAAAGGATGATCACCCTAGCCAAAGAAGATACCCTTCATTCGCGAAGGAGAGCACTGGAGTTTATCTTCAAAAAAGACGTTGTTAAGAAGCTTTTTGAGGAATTGGGGCCCCGCTTTAGCGAGAGGCCGGGGGGATACACGAGGATCGTCAAGATTGGTCCTCGGGCCGGAGACGGGGCAGAGATGGCAATGATCGAACTCATTGGCTCCGAGTTCAAGAAGAAAGAAAAAAAGAAAGACAAAGATAAAGCCAAAGCCAGAGCGAAAAAATAAAAAGAAGGGGCTGGTCTATTTTTCTTATCTAGATTCCTGACTCTGCAGGAATAGAAAAGCGGGCGGTTCTGTTCTTCCCTTCCCGTCATTCCTGCGGAAGCAGGAATCCGGACTTGTTCCCGCGCAAGCGGGAAACCAGATATATCTGAATAAAAATTGTTCCTATAACTGGATCCTTGCTACCTGTCTACACAGGTACAGGCTCCGCAGGAATAAAAAAAGGGACAGCTTGCTGTCCCCTTTTTTATTTTTTTGGCGTCACCCAGAGTTTCTGTCCTGGATAGATTTTAGACCTTATACTCAATCTGTTCAGGCTAAGGAGATAGTTCAGGTCCATCCCGTATTTCTTGGCGATTTCAAAAGGAGTATCGCCCTGTTCCACAGAATACAGAATCGCCCCCTCAGGTCGGCCTGAATGGATGACGAGCTTTTGGCCAACCCGCAAGACATCGTTTTTGAGATTATTATTGCTTTTGATCTGTTGGACGGTGGTGTTGAAAGCGTTGGCGAGGCGGTAGAGGTTATCTCCTCTTTGGACATGGTAGACAAGCTCTTCGCCCTCTGCCGTGAGTTTGAGTGAAGGTTGAGGTGTCGAAGAACCTCCGCGTCCTGGTATTTTAAGGCGTTGACCCGGACGGATGAGGTTGACTCTCCGGAGACCATTCAGGCTGGCGATGGAGGAAACAGAAGTCCTGTAACGGCTGGCAATCCCGGACAGAGTTTCTCCTCTTCGAACATAATGAAGGAAATAGGTAGCTTCGGGTGGAATCCAGCGCTCAACGGTGTTTATGGCTGCGATGGCTTTTTCACCATACCCCGGCGGGACCTTTAGCTGGTATTCTTGGTTGGGGGTAGCGTCGTGACGAAGTTCTGGATTCAATGCAGCTAACTCATCGGATTCAAGCCCCAAGCCCTTGGAGAGGATCGAGAGTTTAACTGGACGTTCAATCAAAACGGATTCGTATTTTTGTGGAGGGAAGGGTTGGGGAAGGTTGAGCCCGAATTTTTCTGGATCGTTGATAATCAGCAGGGCTGCGATGAGCCGAGGAACAAATCGGGCCGTTTCCTGAGGGAGCGTGACATAGAGGTCCCAGAAATTGTCTAAATATTCGATCCGTTGATAGCGGATGGCCCTCTGGACCCGGATTTCTCCGCAGTTATAAGAAGCTACGGATGTGAGCCAGTCGCCGAAGAGTGAATGAAGTTCCTTGAGGTACTTGACTGCAGCTTGAGTGGATTTGGCAGGATCCATCCTTTCGTCGATGTAGCGATCTCTCTTCAACCCGAATCGGTATCCTGTGGAGGCGATAAACTGCCACAGACCCAGAGCTCGGGCCCGGGAATAGGCACGGACCTTAAACCAGCTTTCGATAAGAGGAAGCCAGGAGAGTTGTTCTGGGAGTCCTGCCTCTTTCAATTCTTCAAGGATCATTTCCCGATACAGGCCTGAGCGCTGGTAGCCCTCTTCAAAATACTTCCTCTCTTTAGTCTGAAAATTTAAGATTTCCCGTTTGACATGCTCGTTTTCTACTAGAGGAATAGTCTGGTTGTTATCCCCGACCGTGATGAACCGGGAGGCGTAAATCTCTTGAATTCTCTGGGCAATCAGCAGCCTCAGGTCATTTTTTTCTTGGACAAGCGGTGAATCTTGGGGCAAATCTAACTTGAGAATTAGGCTGTAGGCTTCATCGAGAGCAGCCAGAGCGGTTTCAAAATCACCCCTCTCCCAGGCAGACAGGCCATCTTGGTAGGCATCCATCCCCTCTTCGAGGATTTCGGATGGGTCTCGGAAGACAAGCTCGGAAAGATCTGCTTGAGAATCTGGCAGGGGTTCGGGCTCGGGCTCCTGGATGGGCTGTTGCGGCTTTAGATCTTGCTGGGATTCTTCGGTGACCTGCTCTGGAGCAGGATGGAGATTTTTCTCGATGTCTTTGAGTCTTTCATGATGCGAAGAACAATTCCAGAGGAAAACGAGGCCTATCGAGATGAGGAGAACTATCCAATATTTTCTAATCTTCAATTTTCTAAAAGATTAAATATATAGCATGGGAGGATTTTATAGTCAAATTAATTTATCTATCATTCTCATCTTATTTTGTCGAGTGAATCACAATAATTGTAATAATTTTCTTGCCAGAGGGAGGCCTCCCAGGCTTCATGAAAGAAAAAAAATCAATCAAGAACTTGGAGATTATCAAAAATTTTGATATTTTCATATCATGAGCAAGGGATGGATAAGCTGAGGAAGTAGCCGTGAAAGGTGTGTTCGGAAAAATTTTGAGAATAGACCTGGATGATCAGATTTTTTTCGAGCAGGTTATAGAAAATTCTGTCTATGAAGCTTTTCTTGGTGGTAAGGGACTTGCCTCTCATCTCTTGTTAAGGTTTAACCCAGAGGGCGCAGATCCCCTCTCTCCGAAGAATCATTTTATCCTTGCCGTCGGACCAGCCAACGGTTTTTCGATTTGGGGAGCCAATCGTTATGGGGCATTCACCAAGTCTCCGCTGACTGGAATTTTTTCAGAATCTTATTCAGGGGGAAAGGCTTTTCTTCACGTTGCTCGGACAGGTTATGATGCGATCGTTTTCCAAGGCGCCTTGAAGAGATGGTCCTACCTTGAGATTAAAAATAGATCAGTTTCATTCAAAGATGCGGAGTTCTTAATCGGTCAGGACGCCCTTGAGACAGAACGGATACTCGCTCAGAAGTATTCAGGACAGAAAGTTGGAATTTTAACAATCGGTCCGGCAGGAGAGAATCTCGTCAAATTTGCCTATATCAACAATGATCAAGGCCGCTGCCTGGGACGGACAGGGACTGGAGCCGTGATGGGGAGTAAAAGGATAAAAGCCATTGTTTTCATCGGAGACCAGAGCAAGGAAGCGGCGGACACCGAGTTGCTGAAGGCTTTCTGGGAGGAACAATTTCATTCTGGAATCAAGAATCCTGTTTTTCAAGCCTATAAGAAATTCGGAACACCGATGATGGTCGATAAAACTGCTGCCGTGGAGGCTTTTCCATCTCAGTACTGGCAGGAAGGCACTGTTCCTTTTGTGGATAAAATCAACGCTGAGGCCCTGAATGAAGAGTGTGATGTCAGGCCTAAAGCCTGCACCTTCTGTTTTATTGCCTGTAACCGTTATTCCACCGTCAAAAGAGGAAGACACAAGGGGCTCAAACTCGATGGCCCTGAGTATGAAACCATCGGTGCTTTCGGAGGCTTGAACTTAATCGATGATATAAAAGAAATCGCTTACCTGAATGATATCTGTGACAGACTCGGCCTGGATACGATCTCAACTGGCAATGTCACGGCCTTTGCCATCGAAGCCGCCAGGAGAGGGAAGATCGACTTCAAGGTCGATTTTGGAGAAGTGGATAGGATTGCCGAACTCATCCAGATGATTGGCAATAGAGAAGGGATTGGAGATTTGCTGGCCGAGGGCGTTCGGGCAGCAGCAAAGGAGCTTCGTCTTGAAGACCTTTCTATCCAGGTGAAAGGATTAGAGATTCCTGCGTTTGATCCCCGCTACTTGAAGGGAATGGGCCTTGGCTTTGCTGTTTCCGATAGAGGGGCCTGTCACCTCAGGACAACTTTCTATAAGCCTGAGCTGGCCGGTCTCATCGATCCTGAGAAGATAGACGGAAAAGCGGCCATGCTCCTCGAGTATGAGGATCGACTCACCATTTATGACACCCTCATCCTCTGTCGGTTTTTTCGGGATCTTTTTTACTGGAAAGAGCTAAGCACGATCATCAAAGGGACGATGGGTCTGGATTGTAGAGAAGAGGATTTGAAGAGCATTTCAGCCCGGATTGCCATGACCATAAGAGAATTTAACCTGAGGGAAGGGATGGAGACAAAGGAAGATTTTCTTCCTGACCACTTCTTCCGACATCCTGTGGGAAGAAATAAACGAGTGCTTAAGAGAGAGGAATTCACTCGACTGGTGAGTGACTACCATGAACTTCGGGGATTTCAGGATGATCTGTTCACAAAAAAGGAGGAGAAGGATGAATAAACTGAGACCCTTTGTGTGGCTTTTGTTGTTCGGTTCTTTTTGGGGAATGAGTGAACTTATAGGCGGAGAGATTCTAAACCAGGCTGAGGTTGCCCTCATGGCTTTGGGAGGGGCTGGGAGCGGCCTGGCTTTACTCTGGATCCTGGGCCGGATTGTCGTTTAACCAACTCGTTGACGAATCATTTTAGATTTGAGTGCCAATCCCAAGCGGTTTGGATGATGGTCTCGATTGAAGAATAGCGGAGTGTCCATCCGAGCAGGTGCTCCGCTTTATCCTTGGAAGCCAGGAGCACGGGGGGATCTCCCTTTCTTCTCGGCCGAGCAGTGTAGACGACCTTCCGTCCTGTGACCTCCTCAGCTTTCTTGATCACTTCCAGCACAGAATAGCCCTTGTTAGCACCCAGGTTGATGAAGGCGCTTTGATCCGAGGTGAGCAATTTTTTAAGAGCCAGCACATGAGCTTGGGCAAGGTCTGTGACATGGATATAATCCCGGACAGCCGTCCCATCCGGGGTGTCGAAATCAGTCCCATAGAGTTCAAAGTCCTTTTTCTTTCCGAGAAGATAAAGAAGAATGTTCGGGATCAAATGGGTTTCTGGATCATGCATCTCCCCCAGCCGGCCTTCGGGGTCTGCTCCAGCGGCGTTGAAATACCGCAGGGAGATGAAATTCAATCCGTAGGCTCTCTGGTAATCCTGGAGGATGGCTTCGATAAATGATTTTGTCTGGCCGTAGGGATTGATAGGGTTTAGGGGATGGCTTTCAGGGATGGGGATTGTTTCTGGAGCCCCATAGACTGCAGCACTCGATGAGAAGATGAAATCCTTCACCCCATTCTCCAGCATCACCTCCAAGAGGTTGAGGCTGCTGATCAGGTTATGCCTGTAATATTTTTGAGGATTGATGTAGGATTCCCCGACTTGGATGAGGGAGGCAAAATGGAGGACGGTCTGGATATCGTGAGACCGGAAGGTTTTCTGGACGGATTCTTTGTCCATCAAGTCGCCTCTGATGACGTCTCCTCCGACAAGGAGTTCCTCCCGGCCTGTGGAAAAGTTGTCGAAGATGACAACATCAAAACCGTCCCCGAGAAGCTCCTTGACGGTGTGGGATCCGATGTAGCCAGCCCCTCCT
>Ga0209636_10007324_pt1 | contig 11262 bp, 7 predicted proteins | sample DeeMarSWOR152_54_FD_187464 | JGI IMG/M metagenome (GOLD analysis project Ga0209636, IMG submission 187464) | Marine sediment microbial communities from White Oak River estuary, North Carolina - WOR-1-52-54 (SPAdes) (version 2) | ecosystem: Environmental > Aquatic > Marine > Intertidal zone >... | reverse complement strand
CAGATTGGGGAAAAATTGTTAAATTGACGCAAGCCCCGTAATACTACGCATTACGGGGGGAGTGATCCCTTCAGATCTTTTAACTTATTTTCCCTCTATTTCTGTCCTAATAATGGGGAGCCCCTGATTATGATGCAGTTGTTGATTCTTTGGTTATTCATTTTAAAAAAACTAATTTGGATGATATTTTGTAATCATTAAAAAATTCAATATGTTAAATTTAAAAAGAACTTGATCTTATTGGAAATTTTAATATATTTATCATTGAAGATTTTTTGGTTAACATTGTGAAATAAGTATGTCTGGATACCCGTACCATAGGATTGATTCATGTATTATAGACGTATAATTTTTATACTTCCTTTCCTCTTGTTATTTATAACTAATTATTCTTATTCTAAGGATATTAAGTTTGATCATATTTCAATCGAACAAGGCCTCTCCCAAAGCACTGTCCACAATATTTTAAAAGACTCCAGAGGATTCATGTGGTTTGGTACCATGGATGGACTAAATAAATATGATGGGTACAAATTCACGGTTTACAGACATGATCCTGATAATCCAAACAGTATCAGTAGTAATGTAATTTGGGCCCTACATGAAGATCAAGATGGAGTACTCTGGATTGGTACAACATCAGGCGGGGGCCTGAACAAGTTTGATCCTAATACTGAAAGATTTGTTCATTATCAACATGATCCTGAAAATCCTAACAGTCTTAGTGATGATAAAGTCTGGTCAATTTATGAAGATCCCGCAGATAGTGGCAAGATAATTTGGGTTGGAACACTTGGTGGCGGACTAAATAAGTTGATTATGAATGGCAAATCAGGATTTGATAGAGATGTTGAGAACATTATCTGTTATAAACATGATCCAAACGATTCTAATAGTTTAAGTAATGATGAAGTCTGGACTATCTATAAAGATTCTTTGGGGAATCTCTGGGTTGGTACTAACGGGGGAGGATTGAACAAACTGATTTACAATAAAGATAATGATAAAAATCCAAAATTTATTCATTATAAACATACACCTGGCCAGGGAAACAGCTTAAGCAGCAATAGGATTAGATCTATTTGTGAAGATAAAACTTATGGATTGTTTATTGGTACAGAGGGTGGAGGATTAAATTTATTCAATGTAAAAACTGAACAATTTATCCACTACAAACATGATCCTCTAAATCCATATAGCTTGAGTAATAATGATATTTGGTGTGTTTACAAAGATCTTGCTGACGTCATCTGGGTGGCTACAAATCATGGTTTAAATAAACTTATCGTGCCATCAAATGATTCGCATGATTCAAGCGGTAAGCTAAATAACGAAAACAAAGAATTTAAGTTTATCCGTTATTATCACGATCCAAATAATCCCACTAGCATAAGTGATAATTCAGTATTTAGTGTTTATGACGATCAATCTGGAGTAATTTGGTTTGGCACGGTTCTGGGCGGACTTAACAAGTGGGCTCGTGGAAAATATAAATTTGTACATTACCAGACCCGCGAAGAAGATTTAAGTACTCTTGGTAATAATTTTATTCGAGCAATTTATAAAGATCAGGTAGGATTAATTTGGGTTGGAGTCGAAAATGGTGGATGCTATTATTTCGATCGTAATTTGGATACTTATAAACATTATACACATGATCCTAATGACCCCTACAGCATCTGTACTAATCAAATCTCTTGTTTTTTTGAAGATCGATCTGGCAATTTATGGATTGGAACGACAACTGGATTGAATAAATTGGTCACCGATCTTAGAAAAATCAAAATTAGAAAAGAAGCAGATTTAAGCGAATTAGAGTTTAAACGATTCGTTCACGAACCTGAAAATCCCAGTAGCCTGAGTGATTGGACTATTAACGCTATCAATGAAGATGAATTAGGATATTTATTGCTCGGAACATCGAATGGAGGACTCAATCGATTTGATCCAGAAAACGAGACTTTTGTACATTATCAAAGGGAAAATGATACGAATAGTTTAAGTCATAATAATGTGACATCAATCTGTATTGATCAAAAAAATACGATTTGGGTGGGAACTTATGGCGGTGGATTAAATAAACTGATTCCTGTAACTGCTGATAACAATTTTTATTATGAGGTAAAGTTCAAGCATTATACTGAAAATGATGGTTTGGCTAATAATGTTGTCTATGGGCTTTTGGAGGATAACATTGGTTGTCTGTGGATCAGTACAAATAAAGGGTTGAGTCGTTTTGATCCGAAAACAGAAATTTTTCAAAATTATGATGTAAATGATGGTCTTCAGAGCAATGAATTTAATCGTGGAGTATGTTATAAAGGCCGGGATGGGGAACTCCTTTTTGGTGGCGTTAATGGATTCAATGCATTTTATCCTGACCAAATAGAAAACAATCTAAATGTTCCTCCAATTCAATTAACAGATTTTAAAATATTCAATGAATCCGTGTCTTTGAATAGCCCCATCTTTATTGAAAAGATCGCGATGACTAAAGAAATTTCTCTTGAACATGATCAAAATTTCTTTTCATTAGAATTTTCTGCGTTGGATTATACAGATCCAACAAAAAATCAATACGCTTACATGCTCGAAGGTATCGACAAGACATTTATCTATTCAGGTACGAGACGTTATGCGAATTATACAAAGATTCCACCAGGCAAATATACATTCCGCGTAAAGGGCTCCAATAACGATGGCATCTGGAATGAACATGGTACTTCGGTGCGAATCATTATCACTCCACCCTGGTGGCGAACAGGCTGGGCGTATGCATTTTATGCACTTATCCTGGGTTCAATCGTGGTCGGTCTCTGGCGATTTCAAGTCAGAAGAATCCAGATTCGGAATGAATTAAAAATGAAAAGCTTTGAAGCTCAAAAACTACAAGAGATCGACAGCATGAAATCCCGCTTCTTTGCCAACATCTCTCACGAGTTTCGCACACCACTGACATTAATTTTAGGCCCCATTCGCAAAATGCTCGATAAAGCAAAAGACCAGGAGGCAAAACAGGAACTGAATATGATGCAACGCAATGCCCGGCGTTTGCAGCGGTTGATCAATCAGTTGCTCGATCTGTCAAAAATTGAAGCTGGCAAAATGACGCTGCAGACGAGACCTGAAAATATCGTTGCCCTGCTCAATCGCATCGTCCAATCATTTGAATCCCAGGCGAAATTGAAAGGAATTGAATTGGTATTTCATTCGGAACAGGATGAAATCATTGCTTATGTTGATCGGGATAAGATTGAGAATATTTTTTTCAACCTGCTGTCCAATGCTTTGAAGTTCACTCATGAGGGTGGGACTGTCGAATTCGGAATTCGGATTTCAGAATGCGGAAAAAAGATTAATTCCGAATTCCGAAATCGTCATTGCTGTTACTGATACCGGCATCGGTATCCCACCTGCCCGTCTTGACAAAATCTTCAACCGCTTCTATCAAGTCGACGATTCTTACACCCGAGAGCACGAGGGCACGGGCATTGGGCTGGCATTGACCAAAGAGCTGGTGGATTTGCATCATGGGAAGATTGAAGTCAAGAGTGAGCTAAACAAAGGAACCACGTTCACAGTTTATCTTCCGCTGGGAAAAGAACATTTGAAGCCGGAAGAAATTGTCGCAGAGACGCCCGTTGAAGAAATCCAGCCGGCAGAAGAACCTTCCGAAAGTTTGCAGTTTTCGGAAGGATTGTCTAAAACCTCTCGTCGAAAATCAGCGCCGCTGGTTCTGATTGTCGAAGATAACTGTGACATGCGAAGCTACATGCAAGATTGCCTTGCCAGCGATTATCGAGTTATCGAGGCAGTTGATGGTGAAGATGGAGTGCATCGTGCCATCGACAAAATCCCGGACTTGATCATCAGCGATGTGATGATGCCCAAAATGGATGGCTTTGAGTTGTGCGGGCGGCTGAAATCCGATGAACGCACCAGCCATATTCCGGTTATTCTGTTGACTGCCCGTGCTTCTGCCGAAAGTAAAATCAAAGGATTGGAGCTGGGCGCCGATGATTACCTCATCAAGCCATTCGACAGGACTGAATTGCTGGTGCGTGCCAAAAACCTGATCCAGCAACGGCAACGACTGAGAGAAAAGTTTAGTCGGGATTTGACGATACAACCAAAGGATGTCGCTGTTTCCTCTTACGACGAAAGGTTTTTGCAGCGATCGATCGATGTTGTTGAACAGCATATTTCGGATTCAAAATTCACAGTAGCGTTATTCAGCAAAAAAGTAGGCATGAGTCGGGTGCAGTTGCATCGTAAATTACGAGCGCTCACCAACTGTTCCGCCAGGGAATTTATACAAATTTTACGATTAAAACGAGCGGAACAACTGCTACAGCAGCAAGCTGGCAATGTGACTGAAATTGCTTATGAAGTTGGATTTAATAACCTCTCTTATTTTTCCCAATGCTTCCGCAAACAGTTTGGAAAACTGCCATCGGAATATTCAAAAAAAATTTAAAGTGCCTGGCGTTGAAGTATTTCATAACAAAATTAAAAACCAAAAATTATCTTGCAATTTTAGAAATAATTTTTTACTATTATAAAGTAATATAGAAAAATTAAAGGAAGACTCAGATGACCCAACTCGTATTAAAAGTCGAGGATCAAATTGCTTTTCGTTTATCGAAACTAGCCCGGGAAGAATACCACGGCGATCAAAGTGCTGCGGTCTCGGATGCGTTACTTTTGCTATTTATGCAACCGATTCCAAAAGATCGGCGTGATCTGGCAAAATTAATCTATGAAATTCGTACTCAAGTTCAATCGGCTGGTGGAGTAATTGAATATCAAATTGGTCAATTCATAAAACAATATAGGCGACAAAAGAACCTCAGAAAGTAATTTTTTCTTTAGCTAATATTAATCTGTGCTATTAACAGAAACATCAAATGGTGGATCATCAAAATATTATACTTATTACGGATTAAAATTTCATACTGAAAAATCAAACCAAAACGAGTATAACAGAAGAGTAGTCACATGTCAACCTATCAAGAAATTTTAGAGGCGCCACAATTATTCGTTCCCAAAATCGAAGATGATAAGTGGTCGCAGGAAGAGAGAGCGTTCTTCCTTCAACTTCCCGATCTGCTAAACACACTTCGAGGTAAATGGGTTGCCGTCCATGAAGAACGAGTGGTGGAAGTTGGTGATTCTATGCGGGAAGTGCTTATAAGTGTCAGAAAGCGATATCCTAAAACAGAAATCTATATCCAGCTTGTCGACGAGAAACTGCCGGTTGCTAAAATGTTATCTCCTCGACATGGAATGAGGTAACGATGCCAATCATCTATCGATACAATCGACAGATTGTACCTCCTGCTCCTATGGTCAATGTGATTGTGATAAGTCCTGAAGATCCCAATATATTTTTTCCCGGTCCTGGCTTAATAGATACTGGTGCTGATTACACAGCCATTACACCCAAAATATTTGAAAAACTTACACCACTTCGTGTCGGATCGGTTTATGTAGAAAGCTTTAGAGGAGAAGGAGATGTTCACTTACTCTATTCTGTCAATATCGAAATTCATCAGTGGATATTTTCTCATGTACCTGTAATTATCGGTTTAGATGATTATGTAATATTGGGGAGAGACTTGCTTAATAGTTTTGACTTTCGATTGAATGGTATTGATGGAAAATTTGAAATTTTGCGGTGCGTTTACTGAGGAAGCTAACTTTAAAATATTTTTGGAAATTTCTTTTAAGAAAAACAAAAATCATGATCATTAGCCAGCAATTGACAAAAAAGTTAGGACAATGTGAGATCGATCTATCGGTCAGAGGAATTACTTTGGAGCAGACGGCTGATATGAGGAATCGTGTCCTCAGCTTTGAGGAAGACTGGAACGCGCCGGGAATGGAGGTTTATGATGAGCTTTAAGGGAGTGAGATAAAATAAATGATGCAGTAAAGTTTTTTAAGTCTATTTTTTTTAAGATAACCAAAACACAAATGGGAAAGCTATTTAATCTCACTCCCTAAACATGGCGATGTTGTTTTGCTTCTTTTCCCTCATTCTGACCTGCTCACTGCTAAATGACGCTCCTCTTTAATGCATTGCATAAAGGCAATGCACTCCAATTCGTTTACCATCCGAAAACCAAATCGCTTGCAGTACATTAGTCCATTGGGGAAATAAGTGTCCAAAGTGTAGAAAAATGTAACACGGCTGTTAAAGAATGAAACATGGCTGTTAGCATTTCGCCTCCCAATTTTTGTATATTAATCCTCAGCGAGAAATCCTAAAACACAAAAACCAAATATCAAACAATTTTCAAATCCCAATTACACAAATCGTTTGGAATTTGAAGCCTTGAATGTTGGAATTTTTTTGTTATTTGTCATTTTGGATTTTGGGATTTAACAAGCTATACAAATAACAGATTCAAAACCAACTAAACAATTGGAGGTGTATCATGTCTCGATTCATTTTTACAATCGTTTCAATTCTACTGCTGTTTGGGGGAGTAACTGCCGGAACGATTAAAGTTCCTGAAAACTATGCCACTATTCAGGCAGGAATTGATGCCGCTGCAAAAGGCGACACGGTGCTGGTCTCCGAAGACACTTACTACGAGAACATCAACTTCAAAGGCAAAGCCATTACCGTTGCCAGCTATTTTTATGTCGACGGCGATACCAATTTTATCAACAATACCATCATCAATGGCAGCCGACCGAGCGATCCGAATAAAGGTTCGGTGGTCAGTTTTACTTCCGGGGAAGATACGACGTCGGTGATTTGCGGATTTACGATTACTGGAGGGACGGGGACGATATATGCAAGTGATCACAGAATTGGCGGCGGTATTTACTGCCTCAACTCAGGCGCTCGAATTTCACATAACAAGATTATCCACAACTCGATTACTCATAATCAGACTTGCAATGGGGGTGGTATTGGAACCTGGCCCAGAGATAAAGAATATCCTGTCATTATCGAAAATAATCTGATCGCATCGAATTCAATAAATGCGGGTAATGATGCGAACGGCGCCGGCATCAGAATCACACACGGAAGGATTATATATAATAAGATCCATTCGAATTCAGTCCATGCGCAGTCAGGAATGGCTCTGGGTGGAGGCATTTCAGCCTCGTGTGAACAAATTCCAACCAGAACATTGGTAAAAATTATCGACAATATCGTTACCAATAACCAGGCTGTGGCAGACCAATATATGTATAGTGGGTACGGTGGAGGGATCGACGCGTTTTACTGTAATATTGAACTCGTGCGCAATATAATCACTCACAATGTGATAAGCGGACCTGAATTTCTTTTGGGTGGAGGCATACGATTATGGGGTCTAAAAGACGTAGGCCTGGTAAAGGATAATATCATCTCCTTTAATTCAGCTATAAATGGGCAAATATGCAATGGTGGAGGTATGACTGCAGTGCATAGTGGTTGTTTCGTTATCCGGGGCAATCGTTTCGAAGGCAATGAAGCTAAGACACGTGGAGGAGGATTAGCGATCGGGCATAATATCGGCTGTGTTATTTCCGATAATGAATTTATTGTTAATATCGCTTATAATGGCGGCGGACTTTCACAGGGAGATGAAACTCAACTGACCGTAACAAACAATCTTCTCCTGCAAAACACAGCACTTCATAGTGGTGGCGGAATATATAGTCTTGCTTCTGATATGCTATTTATCAATAATATTGTTACAGAAAATGAAGCGTATCGTGGTGGCGGTGCTTATTTCGAAGACATCTTGTATAATGTTCCACCCCGCGCCAGGACCATAAATAATACATTCACGGCAAATGTTGCCGACAGTGCAGGTGGAATTGGGATGTTCAACTATAAAGTAATATCAATAAACAACATTTGTTGGGAAAATGATGCTCCCTTTGCTCCGGAAATTTTAGTAAAGGGCGGAGATTTCGGTGTAGCTTATTCAGATATCAAGGGAGGTCTCACGGACATAGTCACGGAGGAAGATGGAGTAGTCAACTGGCTCGCGGGGAATATTGATGTGAATCCCCTGTTTTTATTTTCTCAATATCAACTCTCCAATTCCAGCCGCTGTATTGGAGCAGGAATAGAAATGATCCAAATTGAGGGAAACGATTATGAATGCCCAAACTCTGATATTGAAGGTAATCTGCGGCCCAATCCTCCCGGCTCAATGCCAGACATCGGTGCTTATGAAAATCCGCTGGATGCACCCATAGGTCCAATTCTGGTGCCGGAACAATATGCCACTATTCAGGGGGGTATTAATGCTGCCAAAGATGGTGATATGGTGCTGATAGGCGACGGCACTTACTATGAAAACATCAATTTCAAAGGCAAATCCATCACGGTTGCCAGCTATTTTTTGATGGATGGCGATACCACGCACGTCAATAACACCATCATCGATGGCAGCAAGCCAAACCACCCAGACAGCGGCTCGGTGGTCTTTTTCATTTCTGATGAAGATACGACTTCGGTGATTTGCGGGTTTACTATTACCGGCGGCACGGGATCATTGTATGATAGCGAGAGCAGGGTTGGCGGAGGCGTTTACTGCAAATACTCCGGCGCGCGAATTTCGCATAACAAGATTATTGGTAACGCTGTCACCCATATTAAAGGATGTCATGGCGGAGGAATTGGTTATTGGCCGCCCATAAACTCTGATGCGCGTTATGTTATTATCGAAGACAATGTTATCGAATCAAATTCAATAACTTCATCGAATGGAGAAAGCCCTCTGAATGGTGGTGGGGTTTATATTGTCAAGGGAAGAGTTACCCTGAACACAATCAGATTCAATTCTGTTGCCGGGCAGCCCGGATTTGCCGGAGGTGGCGGCATTACCGCTGTTTGTCAAAATACTGCTACCAGAACTCTGGTTGTTATTACTGGAAACACGATCACCCATAATCAGGCCATAACACCCGGTGTTAGTGGTGGCTGGGGAGGAGGCGTTGATGTTGTTAATTGTAATGCCCAGATATTGGGTAATACCATCAGTCATAACAAGGCAGGAGGAATCCAGGGGCCTTGTGGGGCTGGTATCAGATTGTTGAGATCCAAAGAAATCAGTCTGATAAAAGAAAATATCATTTCATATAATTCAATAACTACGCAAGGATGGACCGCTGGAATTGAATTGGTTCAAACAGAGGGAGTTCAGGTTATTGGAAACATAATTGAAGGTAACAACGGCCCCGTGACGGCAGGTGGCGGCATAGATGAAACTGGTACTTCGGGAAATCTGATAAAAGGAAATTTTATTAAAAGCAATATTGGCGGACAGGGCGGTGGTATTTGGGCTGTCAATTCCACAGTCATCAATAACATCTTTGTTGAAAACGTGGCAGATTGGGGCGGTGGAATTTTTTGCTATTATGAATCTTCCTTCACTTCAAATTTGACGCAAATAATAAACAATACCATAACCAAAAATGTAGCTAAAACCGCCGGCGGAATTGCGATAAGTAAAGCAAATACAGTTGTATTGAACACCATCTGTTGGGGCAATACGGCGCCGCATGGACCGGAGATTCAAATGTGGGGAGGAATTTTAAATGCTGCGAACTCAGATATTCGCTTTGGTTCAAATGGTATTGCAATTGATTCAACTGCTACGGTAAACTGGCTGGCGACCAACATCGATGCTGATCCGTTATTTGCCGATACGTTGTTTCATCTATCAGACAGCAGCCCCTGCATTGGCAAGGGAATCGCTTCGTTTGATTTTGGCGGCGGTATGATCTGCAATTGCCCGCCGACTGACTATGACGGTAATTCAAGACCAAATCCGATTGATGAATATGTGGATATGGGAGCACTTGAATCGTCATATAAATTTATTTCTGATACGACGGGAATCGAAGCTATGACAAATTTTATACCGACAAAATTTTCACTTGAACAGAACTATCCCAATCCCTTCAATCCCAGCACCACCATCGAATTTACCCTCCCAACATCAGCTTTTGTCACGCTCAAGGTCTATAACCTGCTTGGCGAAGAAGTCGCCACGCTGGCTGCGGAAAAACGATCGGCTGGAATTCATAGAATTAATTGGGACGCCAAGGGATTAGCAAGCGGGGTGTATTTGTATCGGCTGGAAGCGGGTGATTTTGTGCAAACGAAAAAACTGATTTTGATGAAATAAATGACTAAACTGGACTCCATCCACCTTTGACCTGAACGTGTCCCATGTCTTTTACTGGACACTGGGGGGACAGTTTCAATTTACGTACTCTTTGACCTGGTACACGAATATCAGTCAATTTTGAAAGTAATAGGAACTATTTAAACCTTATTTTAGCATCTTTTTAACCTTAGTAGTTTTTGAAATCAACAAAAAATTAACCTTATTACCTTATTTGTGATGAATAAGATAATAAGGTTTGAGAAGTTTAGTTATCTCAGGCTACTAAGGTCGAAGAAAAATAAAATAAGGTTTTTGATGATGCAATTATTGTAGAGGTGGTGAATTATTATCAATTAATGGAGAATTGCACTCCCTGTGTTCAGTAACAAGGATATGGGTAATGATGAGGCCTGGGATGGATAGAATGCAGTTGATTAACCATTGTTTTCTAACCATTATAGGAGGATAATCCAATGAAAACGAAATGTAGTGTTGTTTTTTTCCAGATCTTCTTGTTTTTATTTTTCACACCAATGTACTCTCAATGGGAGAAATCGACAGATATAAAAGATTCCCAAAGCCACGATCAAATTCAAAATGAGGAAAATGTATTATTGCTGAATTCAACTTCAATAGATTCATTCATCACAGCAACGATGTATGAATATCATATCCCAGGACTGTCTGCCTGTATTCTCAAAGAGGGTGAGCTGGTTTGGCATAATGCGTATGGCTATGCGGATATCGAAAAAAATATTCTGGTGACTGATTCAACGCTGTTCTGTATTGCTTCTATTTCAAAGACTATTACCGGTACGGCACTGATGCAATTATATGAACGAGGCCTTTTTAATCTGGATGATAATGTCAATAATTATCTTTCTCCTGATTTACAGGTCGTAAATCCATACTATCCGAACGATCCCATCACTTCCAAGATGATTCTTTCGCATGTGTCAAGCATTATTGGCAATAGCGATGTTATTGATTCATTGGTCGTTGCAGGCGATTCTCCGATACCATTGTATGATTTTTTAAAAGATTATTTAGTACCAGGCGGCGCTTATTATACTGATTCGAACTATGGTTCATATCCGCCGGCAAGTACATATTACTATTCTAACGCTGGAAT
>Ga0209636_10007323_pt1 | contig 11262 bp, 4 predicted proteins | sample DeeMarSWOR152_54_FD_187464 | JGI IMG/M metagenome (GOLD analysis project Ga0209636, IMG submission 187464) | Marine sediment microbial communities from White Oak River estuary, North Carolina - WOR-1-52-54 (SPAdes) (version 2) | ecosystem: Environmental > Aquatic > Marine > Intertidal zone >... | reverse complement strand
ACCGGCATAAAATTCGTCAGCGTATTGGCAAAACGCGGACCGGCTTGAACCACTTTACAGGTGAAGGTCTTATTCACAATGGGATCGTCATAATTAGTCGTACCGATCCACATACCCTTGGAACAACAACGATCCTGCATGGCATATTGGGCTTCCCAATACAGTTGATCGGTCTGGTCGTCCGCTTGAAAACTGGCACGACCCCGTCGTCCATATTCTACTTCAGCACCGGCATTAGAGTACCAGTTATGCAAATTTCCCACTCGTAACCATTTAATTTTATGCGGTCCGGTTACTTCCTGAGCTAACAGCGAATCAGCCATGAAAATGAATGTCTGCGCACAGAGAATGACGGCCATCCCGATCATGGATACAATTAATTTTTTCATTTTCATTACTACTCCCTTTTCGATAAAGGTGAATATGCTAATGCTACTTGGTTTGATTGAACTTTTACATCCCCCTAAATCCCCCTTCAAAGGGGGACTTGCCTGAATTCCCCCCTTTGAAGGGGGGTAGGGGGGATGTTTTTTAGCCCAAACAGAACTATTAAGAACTTACCTACTGTAAATCAAAAGTGACTTTCACGCCAAAAAACCATTGCCGTGGATTTAAGAAATTAAACGAGGTTTGATTCGGCATATCGATATAAGCCTTATCATCGAGTATTTTATTCATGCGCCCCTTTTCAACCTCAGCCCAGCTACCATTGACATAATTCATATATTTTTTAGTGCCGATTTCATAATAAATCACCCTTGAAACGAAACCAGCAGAGTTTTCTAAACCCGTCACCGAGCCGACTTGCTCAATGGGCTGAAAATCTACGCCTGTCTTGCGATAATCACCGGGTTTATCATGTCCAGGTATATTGGTGTAGTTAGAGCTCTCGGGTAGATGTAATGAGTTCATATAATCATGATAATCATTTACATTATAAAAACTGGCTCCGGAGAGCCGTTTCAGGTTGAATAGGTTCTCGACTTCCATAAAAAGGGTAACTTGCATTTTATTAAAGACAATTGTTTTATTAAAACGCAATGCCACATCATGATAATCAGTGGCTTGAATATTGTCAAAAATATCCTGCCGATTATCAGGCCAATTAATATATTCGCCGGCTCGATAATTATAGATTAGATTCACATTGCATTCCTCCAGAGGATTGATGCCGATTATGCTGGGACCGAAATCCTTAGGAGAATTAAACATTAAGCTGACTCGAGCATAAGGTTGGGGTAATGGTTTCCCTTGATAAAGCAATCGAGTATTGGCATCACTTTGTCTTTGATCTGATTGGTTTTCATAGATAAATTGTTTACCAAAATAGCCATAAGTATTAACCTGATAGGTATAATTGGCAAACCCGGACAACCAGCCCATTGATTTATTTAATGAGATCTCGAAACCGCGAATGTCTTCATAGCTATTGTTGGTAGCAAGACGATAGCCAACAGTACCATCAGCGCTGGCGATACTCGTATAAGCAAGCTGATCACTGATGTCGTGATAAAATGCGGCTACCTGAACAAGGAGACTATTGAGAAGGAAGTGATCATAACCCAACTCATAAGAAATGGTCTTGGCAAGGGCTAAATTTGGATCTCCGTAATTTTTTACAGCACCACCCGCACGACCGATGCGCAGCAATTCTTCGTAAGCTGGCAGTTGCTTGAAATGTCCATAATTAAAAAATAACTTAGAATTCGCCGTAATCGGATGCGATATTCCCAAGCGGGGACTGAGTGATATTTCAGTTTTGGGACTTTCGGTACGATATTCACCATTGGGATCGTAATTCGATGAATAAAAACTAGCATCATAAGGACTGAGTGGCTTAACCCATTCCTGGTTCGCATTACTAAAATCTAAACGTAATCCTAAATTCAAGATAAAGCCCTTTGTTTCCAGCTTATCCTGAGCATAAATAGCACCCCGATATGGTACCTGGTGCTCATTTACGTTGGTGACTTTGCCAGTAAATTTGTTGACATCACCATATTTGAGCTTAAGATCATTATAGACAAATTCAAAGCCGGTTTTCACCAGGTTGTTAAAGTTCATCTGACTGGTCAGGTCAAATTTGATGGTAGTAGCCGAAGATCTGGTCGAGTCTCGAGCTTCGCCGGAATGTCCGCCAAAAAAGAAATAGGTATCGCCAATTCCGGTCGTCGAAAAGGGGCTCCACCCATAAGGTCCTTCGTCGACATAATAGCCAGGTACAATTTCATATTTCAGAGCATAGTCACGTTCTTTTAACGGACCAGTTAAGTATTTGCAAGCAATATTTTCAATGCTCGCTTCATAAAAAGTCGAAGGACTTATAGTATGAGTTAGTTTGGCAGCTAAAGAATAATGGCTAACTTCAGCTTGCGAGTACCAACCATTATTAAAAATTCGTCCTGATCGTTGTTCGGCGGTTACTTTCGCGATTTCCCAGGGTGTTCTTAAAAAGATAGTAGGATACCAATAAACCGTCGGACGAGCATCGTTAGGACCAAACTCCGAGGTCATAAATATTTCATCGCCTTCATTAATGGCTGCGGTGTAGAATCGACCCGTCAATCCCGAAACAGTTAACTTCATTGAGTTAGTAATATCGGAGGTTAGTTTCAACGATAAATTTTGTTCTAAATAATCATCTCTGGTGAGCGGGATAAGCAGCATTTCTCGTTGCTGGTTATAGCTGGAAAAAAACCGTAAATTACCAAGCTTACTGCCAATAAAGGGAATAGGTCCGCCAAAGCCGGCATCGATATTATAATCGGGTTGATCAGTAACTGCATGGCGACGGTGTTCCCATTCAGCCAATCGTTGGGCAGCGACCGGGCTTAAATCATTATTCGGATTAGAATCTGTCAACAGATCATTCGATATTTTATCCCAACCATCAAATCTGGGGTATTGACGCTGTGTGTACTTATCCCACACGCCATTTTCAGTACCGGTCCAACACACTGCATCATCAAAATAAGGCCGCATCCACATGGAATTTTTATCGTACGGAGAAATGCCAAAATATTTGGGCCCAGGTGGGCTGGTTTTAACAGAAACTGAGCCAAAATAGCCTTGCTTAGTGCCCTCCTTGGTGATCACATTAATTAATCCCGAGCGAATCTGACCATATTCTGCATTAAAGCCACCTCTTTCTATTGAAATCTCTTTGATGGAGCTCAGGGCAATTCCAGTTATTGGCTGATTGTTTCTTGGGTCACGAAGTGTAATACCATCCATCTGAAAAAGTGCTTCATCAGATCCTCCCCCTCGAATGACTAATCCTTGCTCAACACCTGCCTGTAATTCCACCACTTCTTCAACAGTAGATAAAGGCAGTGTTTCTAATTCCTTATCAGAAATTGCAACGACACTGGTTGCAACATCTTCTTTTATGATATTCCTTTCCGCAACGATTGTAACCTCTTCTCCAGAAATGGCTTCAAGGCTAAGCTCAAAATCGACTCGCGACGTCTGATCAATTCGGACACGGACATCACGAACAGTTACTTTTGCATATCCGATCATTGAAGCTTGTAAATCATATTGTCCCGGTGGAACATGTAATATGGTAAAATATCCATTCAAATCAGCAGCCGCACCAAGTTGAGTCCCTACAACAAGTACATTCGTTCCAGGCAAAGGTTGTCCCGTTTCTTTATCGACCACTCGACCTGAAATTTTTCCAGTTGTTCCAGGGAATGCCAGTTGCGTGAATAAAATCAACAATATCGAACAACAAGCCGTGATTCCAACATTTTTAAAATGCATACGAATACCTCCCAATTTTAGGTATATAACATTTTTTAAAAAAGTCTGTGTTTATCGTCAAAAAAGCAAGTAGACCTGGTAAAATAGTGGAGAAGATAGGTAAGACTGACAGCAATCCTACGCATGTCAGAATATGACAGGCAAAATTAAAATGCTCCTTTCGAATACTCTCTGCTGGAGAATAATCATTACACCAAAAACATATTCGCAAAATTGGAGTATCGAGAATAGACCCTAACCGAAGATACTTTAGATCAAACAAAAAGTTTATCATACCAATTATTTGATACTTGATAGTACTGTGTTATAGTGGTCATTTATCGTTTGGTGCAAATATTTTTTGAATATTATTTTTGTTATTTGAAACGTTTCAATAATAATATAACAATAAATATACAAAAATGCAATAGAAAAATTCATTCACTTATGTTTCATTTTGATGAATGTATGTTTCATTTAATTCATATTAGAGATTCAAATATTACCGGAATCTAATAGAATACTTGATAAAAACAATTAACATTGGTGAGCATGAGCAGAAAAGCAAATTGTACTGAGGAGATGAGGAGATATTTAATGATGTTTTACTGTGGCACCCCATCAATACCCCATGATAGCATGGGGACTCTATGCTGATCTCAATAGCTTCATGAATATTGGTGATAACAATCTGTAAAAATATTATATACTACAGTTGCAACTTTGAATTGGCATACTCCGAGGGGGAAACACCAAAGTGTTTGTAAAATGATCTGCTAAAGTATGATGAACTATTAAAACCGACCAGGTAGGCGATTTGTGTGACTGATTCATGATTTTGCTTTAAGAGCTGAGCCGCACGGTTCAGTCGAACAACACGGATAAATTCACTCGTCGACTGTCCCGTTAATGATCGTAATTTTCGGTGTAGCTGAACGCGGCTCAACGCAATTTCTCTGGCAAATTCTTGTACACTGAAATCTGGATCGCTCATTTTTTTTTCAATAATAGCCAGAGCTTTACGTAAAAACTTTTCATCAACTGAAGTTGAGGCAATTTCTTCTGGTTTCAAACCCTGCTTACGATTAAAACGCATCCGTAATTGTCGCCGTTGGTCAATCAGGTTTCTGATTCGTACTTTTAATTCTTTAATGTCGAATGGCTTGGTCATATAATCATCGGCACCTGTTTCCAGGCCTTCTATTTTGCTTTCCTCTGAAGCCTTGACCGTTAATAGAATCACCGGGATGTGACAGGTCCGTTCATCTGATTTTACTTTGTGACACAATTCAAAACCATTGATTCCGGGCATCATTACATCACTAACGATTAAATCCGGAATTTGCTCGATTGATTTGTCCAGACCTTCCTTGCCATCTTTAGCCTCAATTACTTGATAATCCGGACTTAAATGATCATATAAATACTTTCGGAAGTCCGCATTGTCTTCAACAATTAATAGTATTGGCAGTTTTCTCCTTGAATATGATTTTGAATTTATAATTGTGTCACTATAATAATCATTATAAATTTCATCCAAAATAGGCTCAATTATGTATTCATCGTGTTCATCATCAATCGGATCATTGGTAATTTCATCTTCTTTTAAGTGGTCTTTTCCTAATGGTAACCGTACAGTAATTGTTGTACTCTTACCATAGGTACTTTCTACCGCAATTGTTCCGTAATGTAGTTCGATCAACTCTTTGGTTAGCGCTAAACCTATTCCAGTACCTTCATGTTTCGGCGCATGTATGTCGTTAACTTGGTAAAAACGGTTAAAGATTTTATCAATGCTATTCTCAGGACATCCAATCCCATTATCTTTTACGATTACTTCCACGTAGCCCTGGTTAAATTGTTTTGAAAGGTTAGTGATATGAAGATGCGAGAATTTTTTGCCTTTCTTCCTGATAATTTTATTTTGAAGCTTATTCTTTACATGAAAGTCATCTTTTTCATTTGAATTTATTTTGCTTTTTCCTACAGCATGTTTCTGAACATATATTTGAATATCACCTCCCTCAGGCGTAAATTTTATCGCATTTGATAAAAGATTGGAAATAATTTTTTCAAATTTTTCCTGGTCAAGATAGACATCAAGCGTATCTTTACCATTACCCGAATCGCCTAATACCGAAAAATGAATACCAATCTGTTTGCGTTCTGCTAAAGGTGAAAAAAGTACTACCAACTCATTAAGTAATGGAATGATATTTTCTCGTCTTGTTCGGAGCGGCATATAACCAGCTTCAAGCTTCGACAGGTCAAGTAATTGATTAATCAACTGATAAAGCTTTTGGCTATTGCGGATGATCATTTTACATTGATCTTTAAATCGCCCCTCCAGATCATTAGCAAAAATTTGTTGAATAAGTCCCATAATGAGTGTCAATGGTGTCCGGAATTCATGAGTAACATTTGAAAAGAAACGGGATTTCATCCTGTTAATTTCTTTAAGTTTCTCTGCATGCAAATGTTCTAATGCAAGCTCATGCTTCATTCGTGCTTTATTCAACTGAAAGCGCCATATACTAAAAAGTAACAAACCAAAAGTCAGGGCATAAAAGAAATATGCCCAGTATGTTTTCCACCACGGCGGAATTATTTTTATTTGAACTGCGACTCCCTGTTCATTCCAGATCCCATCGTTGTTTGAGCCTTTAACACGAAATACATATTCGCCAGGATCGAGATTGGTATATGTAGCAGAGCGCTGATTCCCAACATAATTCCATTCTTTTTCAAATCCTTCCATGATAAAAGCATATTTATTTTTTTCAGGAAAGATGTAATTCAATGCGGCAAACTCAAATGTGAACACCGATTGCTCGTGGGTGAGTTTTATCTTTTGCGTTTCAGCAATAGGCTTTTCGAGTGGAGAACCTTCTTTTCTGATGATAACATCTTTATTGAAAATTTTCAACTTTGTCAGCACGATTGGAGGGGGATAAGGATTCTGAGTGATATCTTCCGTTGATAATACATTTAATCCATAATTGCCACCGAAATAAATTTCACCACTCTTGGACAGGAATAATCCCTTTACACCTTCATAAATTCCAAAATTCAAATAATTGGGCTTTGCCGGAAGGTTAATCGCATCTGACATTTTTAAAATAGTTTGCCCGGTACTTAACCAAAGATTGCCTTCACGATCTTCTACAATACCAGTAATATATTGATTTGCTAATCCTTCGCTTGTTTGATATCGAATAAATTGCTGATTGTCCCTGTCAAAGCGAAAAAGTCCCTTTCCCGCGCCAATCCAGATATGTCCTTTACTGTCTTCGCATATATCATAGCAAATATCAGGAACAGCGCACTTCTCATCATTAAAATCATGAACATAATTGATTACTGTATATGCTTTTTTATCGACAAAACTCAAACCTGTATATGTACCCAGCCAGAGATTACCTCGACTGTCTTCAAGCATGGACAACACACCATCTTGAATAATCGGATAAGGAAATCGAGTAAAGGTTCGTTTCTTTCGGTCATATTTATCCAAACCAATAAACGAACCTACATATAAATTCCGCTCGTTGTCTTCAAAAATGGTTAAAATGAAATTGTGTTGTATGCTAAACGGATCATCAGGATCATTCCGGAAATGGGTAAATTTTTCTGTATTTGGATTAAATAGATCAATTCCACCCCGATAAGTACACACCCAAATCTGATCATAGCTATCAATGCAAACAGCAGTCACTTCATTGGCACTTAAGCTGCATTCATCATTATTATCATGAACGTAATGTTTAAATTGGCCGGTCTTTTTATTTAATACATTCAGCCCTCCTCCATCAGTACCTATCCATAAATTACCGTCCTTATCCTCGGCGATGCTAAGAATATATGGATTATTTAATCCTCCCTGGGTTACTTTATAATGTCGAAATCCCTGCGTTAACCTGCTGGTATAATTAACACCACCATTATAAGTTCCCAACCAAAGAATATCATCATCACTGACATAAGCTGAATAAATTGAATTACTGTTGATACTGTTCTCATCATTAATATCAAGCAGGTATTGGTAGAATTCTTCTGTTTGAATATTGAAAATATTTAGTCCGCCATTTTCAGTCCCAATGTAGAGATTATCCTGTCCATCGCCAGCGATGCAAAACAATTGATCGATACTGACTGAACCAGGCTTCTCTTTATCATGCAGATATTGTTTCACCATATTTTTATCAGGATCAAAACGGATTAATCCGCCGAAATATACGCTTAACCATAAATTGCCGTGTGCATCTTCATAAATGCCTCGAATATCTATTGGTGATCCCGTGCCTGGATTATAGATGTACCGTTTGAAAGTGTTTATTTCCCGATCAAATAAATTCAGACCATCCGATGTACCAATCCAGAGCCGCTTTTTGCTGTCTTCAAACAAACAATGAATTCTATCGTTACTCAGACTTTGCGTGTTAGTGGTGTCAGATAAATATTTTGTGAATGTATTTTTTTTCCTATCCAAATTATATAAACCGAATGCAGTACCGAACCATATTTTTTCAGCACTATCCTCCAAAATACTGAAAACGTACATTGATTCCACTATTCGCCTGGTATCAATTTTAGGGACAATATTGGTAATTTCATCCGTCTCACGATTGTAAATATCAAGCCCGCCTCTTTTCGTGGCTATCCAGATATTATGCTTGCTATCTTCCATGATAGCCATTACTTCATAGCTGTTGATTGATTGCAGATTTTCTGGAGCATTCTTATAGATGGTAACTTGATAACCATCGTATTTATTTAAGCCATCGTTGGTACCAAACCACATTAGACCACGGCTATCCTGTAAAATGCAGTTCACGGTACTATTTGACAGACCATCGCCGATAGAAAGGTGCTCAAACTTTAAATTATTATTCTGTGCACCGACTAAATTAATAAACGATAATACGATTATTAGAGCAACCGGTGAGCTTAAACAATTCAAGGGTTTGGTTTTCATGGCCTAATCTCAATTAATTGGTTATCAGCTTTCTTTCTCGGTAATTAATGACTCTGTTGATTTAATATCAATAGATAGCAAAACACCACAACATATTGGATAGAAGCAGTCCCTGACTGCTGCATATTGTAGTCAAAACGAAAAAATGGCACTAAATCAACAGGGTAATTAATCGCACACGTAAAATTGCCATTCATAATTTTTCCATCTCACATCGAAAAGGAAATATTACAGCAGTAATATCTAATTTTATATTTGAAAAGATAAAAGTAAATCCAAATAATTGAATCCAGTAGGTCTCTTTAGCCTTAATTTCAGTAGATTATGAACTTTCCTTGAATTTCCATTTTCTTCTCCCTGAAATTCAAGAGTTAACCACATCCTTCTTTGTTGTAATTATACAATTTACCAACTGTATCACATAGGTTTTTATAATTTAAAACACTCATTTAATTGTTAATATATACTTTATTAACTAAAAAATCAATATTAATTTTTCTTAAAAAAATATTTCACCTCAATATTTTACATAAATTTTTAATTCGATAAATTGCCCATGACATGCACATGTTAAGAATTTGCCTAATTAAATATTGAAAATTGTTTGCTATTTGTCTTTTTGATTTTGGAATTTAAACAGTCAACCTTGCTTTAATAAAACTCTCCAAATCCCCCGCTTCCTGTGGTCCCACCAGCACTTTCCATCCTGGCAAACCTTCTTCCAATTCTCCACTGATCATCGATACATAACCTGGAATCACAATCTCTCGGGTACTAATTTGATCTTCCAATCCAATTTCTTTAACAAATTTGGCAATGTGAGCTCCAGAGAATTTACCTGCCGCCCATGCTGTCAAAACGCTCATTCCCTCACATTCTGGGACGACCAGCCAGGTGCTGATGCCGCTGTTTTCAATTTCTCCTGACACAATGAAATAGGTCAAAGAAAAATTGGTCGTGACAAACACAGGCGAATCTGCTTTTGGCTCGCCAATGGGATAGACTTTGGGCTCGATCTGGATTGGCTTCTGTGGATCGGTGTAAATATTCAGCCGCAAGGTCATCATGGCGCTCAGTTGAGCAGGATCGAATGACGGCAAGACACAGATGCCGCCGTATTTATTGATTTCGGTAATCGCTGTAATGGTTTCTTCAAAGTTATCGTCCGTTTCGATGAACCGTAAACTGGCATAACCGAGTGGTCTATAATTATCTTTCAAAGCGGCTCGTCTTGCAATGGAATTGACCTGAAAATGTTCGGCAAGTGAATGGGTTTGAAACTGGAGAATCAGGTCATTGAAGCCATCTTTTTTCAGTTTTTCGGTGAGGGCGACCAGTTCGTCCAGATTTGGAGCGGTAATAGCAAGGACATGTTCATTTTCAACAGCAACGGTTTTGAGCTCATCTGCCGTTTCTGGCGTGGCAGCGGATAAAACACTGTGTGATCCTTCAACAGCTTTGGCAGCAGCATTTAATGCCTCGATGTTTGAGCTACGGATTACAAGGGGACGTTTTGCCCGCTCCCAAACCTTTTTCGTCAATGAAGCAAAAGCATCAGGATCATTCCCTTTCTGGGTTACAGCAATCATGTCGATATAAAAAGTTTCTCCAACTCGTTCTAGCACATAATTTTGAACTTGATCGATAGTATTTTCGATTTCACCTGGGGAATCCGTGTCATTGATATTGATCGCCAAGAGGGTCTGGTTTACAAACGTTTTTTCATGGCGATACAGCACCGTTTCTTCGCCAAGCTTCAATGAGTTATCCGCTCCAAAAGCAATCCCCTTGACAGGGGGTTTACTGGCTGCACCCAGAACTTGTTTGGCTTCCTCAGATGCGTACGGGCACTGCGACAAATCAGCTTTCTTGGCAGCTAATTTCATGGCAAATGCCAGGCAGGTATTGGAACCGCATTCTTTGCAATTGGTTTTCGGTAGTAGTTTTTGGATTTGTAAACCAGTTAGAGCCATTGTTTTTTGTTCCTTCGGTGTTGTGAATAATGTAATTCAAAGTGAGACGGCAAACGTGAAACGGCAGACGTAAAATGTGAGCTAGGATATAATATCGAATTTAGATTTGATTTATTTAGAGATCTTCTCATTTTGTTTTGGTGATTAATTTTGAGAGTAAAGCAAAAATATGATTCATAATCACTTTTTAAGTTTTAAAATTTTGTCCCTGTTAGACTCTTTTTTCAAATTCTTCTCGCATGACCTGAACAATTTTATTATCCCTTAATTCTTCAAGGTCATCAGGTGGATTGTAGCTTTTAAGTATTTTTATTACTTCTTCGGTGGAGAAAGGCGTTTTCTTTCGTTCCCTCACGGATCGGAGTAGATATTTTTCAAAGTCCTTTAAATCGCTCATATCATTATTTCTTATCTTTGATTGATTGAATCATTTTATAATTTTAAACTAAAGATGTCCCATTTATTATATACGAAAGCACCTGACACCTATTAACCCAAATAATGCAGTTAGAAAAAATACTCCTCCCTTGATCCTCAACAGGCTGACAAAATGACAGAGGATTTGTTAAT
>Ga0209636_10007321_pt1 | contig 11264 bp, 9 predicted proteins | sample DeeMarSWOR152_54_FD_187464 | JGI IMG/M metagenome (GOLD analysis project Ga0209636, IMG submission 187464) | Marine sediment microbial communities from White Oak River estuary, North Carolina - WOR-1-52-54 (SPAdes) (version 2) | ecosystem: Environmental > Aquatic > Marine > Intertidal zone >... | reverse complement strand
GTAGATCTATTTTCCCAACCACTGTTGGACCTGTCAGTTTTTCTACTTCAAATTTTATAAAGTTCTCATCATATTCCTCTTTTTCTTTAAGATCTTCCACAATGGCTATCCCTTCAGTTTCCGACCCGGTTATCTCAGCATCTGCCGCTTCAGGAACCTTCTCCTCAGTAACCTCTGCAGCTTCAGATTCTGCTTCATCCTTAATTTTTTCTTTATCCCTTAATTTTTGCTTAACTGTATCCAAATCAATCTTCCCTACTACCTTAAGTTCAGATTCAGTTTGAGTTTCAGATACCAGCTCTTTTTTATGTTTTTTTTCTGTCTTTTCTTCTGCCAGCTCTGTAGTTTCTTTAGCTGTTTCCATGGATCCGCTGACAGGAGCTTCAATTTCCTCCGCGCTTACCAATTCCTGATCCACACTTTCTTTTGCAGTCTGATCTATCTTAACTTTCCCTGTCGTATCCTTGATCAGTACCTCTTCTTCTGCTTCTGAATATTGATATCTCTGTTGTTCAATATCATTAATGGAGATAGACTCCTTTTTATCCCTCAGGGTTCTCAGACTTAGTTTTTCCGATTCTTTTTTAGCACTTAAATCTGAACTGTATTCATGTATCAGGATGTCATAGATATCAGGCGGGATCTTGGTGTTGGGATTTGGATCAATGGCATAGCCCTTCTTGTTCAGGAACTCAACTATTGTACTGATGCCAACATTAAATTCCCGTGCAATTTTGCTCAGCCTTGTCACTTTTACATCCGTCATACCTGAACATTGATATTAACCCGCTGCCAAAACAATCAAAAAACCTGTAAAGATAAGACTATTCACACGAATTATTCAAATTCAGCACGTAATATTTCAACTACTTCACGTATTGTCTCCTCTTCCAGATCCGTTCTTTTTACAAGATCTTCAACTGAAAGATCCAATACACTTTTTGCTGTATCACACCCAATAGCCTTTAATTCATCAATAACCCAGCCTTCTATTTCGTCAGCAAATTCCTCAAGATTAACGTCTTCCTCATCTTCCGTGCCAGCTTCACGATAGACATCAATCTCATACCCTGTAAGCTGACTCGCAAGGCGGATATTCAAACCACCTTTACCAATAGCAAGAGATACCTCATTTGGTTTCAAATATACTTCAGCTTTTTTCTCCATTTCATTGATTTTAATAGAGCTGATCTTTGCCGGACTCAATGCCCTCTGGATAAAAAGCTGATTATTATTTGTAAAATTAATAACATCAATGTTTTCATTTTTCAATTCCCTGACAATACCATGGATCCGCGAACCTTTCATGCCCACACAAGCCCCTACAGGATCAATCCGTTCATCATATGATTCCACAGCAACTTTTGCACGCTCACCAGGGACCCTTACTATCTTCTTGATTGTGATTAATCCGTCAAAAATCTCAGGTACTTCCAGTTCAAATAACCTTTCCAGAAACACAGGAGATGTTCTTGAAAGGACAATAAGTGGATTGTTGTTCCTCATTTCCACTTTAATCACAACAGCTCTTATGGTGTCACCTTTTCTGAAATAATCAGATGGTATCTGTTCTGATTTTGGAAGTATCAATTCATTCCCCTCATCATCCAGTACAAGGATCTCCCGCTTCCAGACCTGATAAACCTCTCCTGTTACAATTTCCCCGATTCTGTCTTTATATTTACCATAAACATTGTTCTTCTCCAGGTCAAGAATCCTGGAGGTAAGGTTTTGTCGAAGACTTAAAATTGCTCTTCTCCCAAAATCATTGAGCCTGACCTCATCAGTAACCTCTTCACCCACTTCATAATCAGTATCAATCTTTTTCGCCTCCGATAAAGAGATTTGAATGTTGGGATCTTCCAACTCATTATCATTCACAACTTCCCGGTTCCTCCATATCTCAAAATCCCCCTTATCAATGTTAATGATGATGTCGAAGTTTTCATCCGTACCAAATCTTTTCAGTAACATACTTCTGAATACATCCTCCAGGACGCTCATCATGGTCGCCCTGTCAATGTTTTTCAACTCCTTGAATTCTGAAAAGGTATCGATCAAACTTGCATGGTCCATCACTATTACTCCGTTTAAAAGTTTATTTTTACCCTGGTTGACTTAATATCAGAAAATAATATATATTGTGAAACATCTATCCTGTTTTCAGATGCCGGTTTTTTCAACTTATCATTGATCTCCAGGATTAATCCATCATGATCAACCTGAATAAGTTTTCCACTGATCTTTATGCCATCTTTCTTAATCACATCAACCTTGTTATTAATATTTTTTAAATACTGTTTGAAAACTTTAAGTGGTGCATCCAGGCCCGGAGAAGATACTTCAAGTTCAAAATCTTCTTTATCCCTGTTTAATTTTGCTTCCAGTAATTGGTTTATTCTTGCACAATCATTAATCATAACGCCATCATGACTATCTATTAACACCCTGATATAATTGCCTTTTCTGACATTGACATCTACCAGAAACAAATCTGAATCCTTCAGGATTGTTTCAACTAACTGGCGCACTTCTTTATCTTTCAGCATCCGTATTAATTAATAAAATAGGGGACTCGCGTCCCCTTGCGCATTACAACCCTTCTTTCGAGGTGCAAAAGTATAAATTATCGACGAATAAACAAAATAGAGCTAGTTACACTGCTATCTCATTAGATATTAATATAAAAAACATATTTTTGCGTTTTAATAATCACATTCTATTGTGCACTCTTCTTCTAAAAATAAGAGAAAGATTGTAAATGATCCTGTTCACGGCTTCATAAATATTGCTTACGATATTATATTTGACCTTATTGAACACCAGTATTTTCAAAGGCTTCGCCGGATTAAGCAGCTCGGATTGACCAGCTTCGTTTATCCTGGCGCTACCCACACGCGTTTTCAGCACGCTCTCGGGGCTTCTTATCTCATGAATACTGTGATCAACGTACTCCGCCAAAAGGGCCAGGAAATCTCCGAAAACGAAGCCGAAGCAGCGAACATTGCCATCCTTTTACATGATATTGGACATGGACCATTTTCCCATGCCCTTGAAAATACGATCATTAAAGATATCAATCACGAGGAACTCTCCCTGCTTTTTATGACTGAGCTTAATAATCAATTTAATGGCCGGCTGGAACTCGCCATGCGGATTTTTAACAACCAGTATCCGAAAAAGTTCCTTCATCAGCTTGTGACCAGTCAACTGGATATGGACCGTCTGGATTATCTTAAAAGAGATAGCTTCTTTACAGGTGTTACAGAAGGTGTCATTGGTTCTGACAGGATCGTAAGAATGATGAATGTCGTTGATGATCAGCTTGTTGTTGACATTAAAGGTATCTATTCAATTGAAAAATTCCTCATAGCCCGGCGCCTGATGTACTGGCAGGTTTATTTTCATAAAGCAGTGCTGTCCGCAGAACTGCTGTTAGTAAATATCCTGAAACGTGCCAAGGAATTGGCAAAAAGAAAGATCCAATTATTCTGCACACCACCACTTGAATTTTTTTTATACCGGGATATCTCACGTACTGATTTCTTTTTAAAACTAACCGGTTCTGTAAAAAATCCGGCCGGAATTACTCCCAACCAGACATTGTTGTCCCGCTTTGCCAGTCTTGATGACAACGATATTATTTCTTCAGCTAAAAGCTGGTCTGAACATCCTGATCAAGTTTTGTCGAGATTATGTAAAAACCTGATAAACAGAAATTTATATAGAATCGAGCTGCAGAAAGGAAGATTCAGTCAGGAAAGGATTAATCGGATCCGGGAAGCAGTTATAAAGGCTTATGGAATTGATGAAAAGGAATCGGAATATTTTGTTCTTACAAATTCGATTTCAAATTATGCTTATAGTGCAGATGATGAAAGAATTCAAATCCTTTTTCAGAACGGTGAATTGAAAGATGTGACTGAAGCATCAGACATGCTTGATATGTCAATCCTCTCAAAAACAGTAACAAAAAATTATTTATGTTATCCGAAGGATATAAATATAATCGAATAAAATTATGACACTAACCGTGTCGTACAATTAAACCAAAGATATTGAAATATTAATATATGGGGAGGTTACAACTTCAATATAAGGCTTCACGCAGAGTTCGCAAAGTTGTCGCAAAGTGTTGATTAGCAGATATCTGTACTTTGCCTTCTCTATACTCTTCTTTGTGTTCTTTGCCAGAAAAAGTAATTGTGACACAGCCCCATAATAAACATATAAAATCTACGATAATGGAATTTACTGCTAAACAAATCGCAACATTTCTGAATGGTGAAATAGAAGGCAACCCTGATGTTAAGGTCAATATTATTTCAAAGATTGAGGAGGGTAAAAAAGGAAGTTTATCCTTTCTGGCTAATCCAAAATATGAGAAATATATCTATGATACGGAGGCCTCTATCATACTTGTAAACCAGACTTTTAAACCGGCTAAACCTGTTGGGGCAACATTGATAAAGGTTGAAAATGCTTACGATTCAATTGCCCGTCTACTTGAATTATATGAACAATCAATACCTCAAAAAAAGGGTATCAGTACACTATCCAGTATTCATGACAGTGTTTCAATGGGTAACCATGTTTATGTTGGTGATTTTGCCTGCATTTCCCAGAAGACCATCATCGGGAACAATACCAGGATATATCCCCATGTATATATCGGCGACAATGTCAAAATAGGCAATAATACTGTTCTTTATGCGGGTGTGAAAGTCTATCACGATTGTGTCATCGGAACAAATTGTATTATTCATGCCGGCGCTGTAATTGGCAGTGATGGTTTTGGATTTGCCTCGCAGGAAGGTGCAAATTATAAGAAAATACCGCAAATTGGAAATGTACTGGTTGAAGATGATGTTGAAATTGGCGCAAACGTAACCATCGACAGGGCCACAATGGGATCCACTTATATCCGTAAAGGTGTTAAACTTGATAATCTGATTCAAATTGCTCATAATGTTGAAATAGGAGAAAATACTGTAATCGTGGCTCAGGTGGGTATTTCCGGTTCCACTAAAGTGGGGAGAAGATGTATGATCGGGGGACAGGCAGGATTGGTTGGTCATCTGAAAGTGGCTGATGAGGTTAAAATAGGTGCGCAGGCCGGTATTTCCCACGATCTTAATAAACCCGGAGAAATCGTGCTCGGTTCTCCGGCTTTTCCCATTAGTGAATTCAGAAAATCCAGTGCAATATTCAAACATCTTCCAGAACTCAGACAACAGCTATTTCAATTAAAAAAAGAACTGGAAGAGCTGAAAGATAAAATTAATGGCAACAAATAGAATGATATTGTATGTTTTAATGATTATAAAAATTTGTTCTCATTAACACATTGGTTGAATTTTTGTATATTGCGGAATTCAATTCTTATAGTAACCGGAAATGGCAGAATATCAGAAAACTATAAAGAAACCAATTAGTTTTTCAGGCAGAGGCCTGCATACAGGTGTTGAGGTTGAAATGATATTCCAACCGGCACCAGCCAACTATGGAATTCAATTTATACGGACCGACCTGAATGATAAGCCGGTTATCAGGGCTCTGGCTGAAAATGTCGTCGAGTCATGGAGGGGTACCACTCTGGAGGAGAATGGCGTCCGTGCTGCCACAATCGAACATGTCGTAAGCTCACTCTATGGATTAGGCGTTGATAATATCTGTATTGAATTAAATGGTCCGGAAGCACCTATTCTCGATGGAAGTGCAAAACATATAACAGAAGGAATTCTCAAAGCAGGAATAACAGAACTTGAAGAAGAAAAAGTTTTTTACGAGATCAGTGAAAAGATTGAATACAAAGACGAAGAACATGGAATAGAAATCGTAGCATTTCCCGACGATAAACTCAAAATTGATATTCAGATTGATTATAACTCACAGGTTCTTGGATTCCAGTATGCAAATCTTAATGGCTTGGATAATTTTGCCACTGAAGTTGCTCCTGCCCGGACATTTGTTTTTCTTCATGAACTTGAGTATCTGTTAAAAAACAACCTTATAAAGGGAGGTGACCTTGATAATGCCATCATTATCATCGACAGGAAAGTAACCCAGCAGGAACTTGATCATCTGGCAGATTTATTCAATAAACCCAAAATTAAAGTCCAGTCTAAGGGTATTCTGAATAATGTAAAACTTAACTTCAGCAATGAGGCTGCCCGACACAAACTTCTTGATTTCATGGGAGATCTTGCTTTAATTGGCCTGCCAATAAAAGCAAGGATCATTGCTACCCGGCCCGGGCATTATGCCAACAATCAGTTTGCCAGGTTAATCCGCAAAATGATCAAAAAGGATAAACTAAAAACAAAAGCTCCTTCTTACGATTTAAATAAATCCATTTATGATGTGATGGGAATCATGAATTTGCTCCCACACAGGTTCCCTTTTCTGCTTGTTGACAGAATAATCTACCAGGATGATAAAACAGTTGTTGGTTTAAAAAACGTAACCTTTACAGAATCACATTTCCTCGGACATTTTCCAAAAGAACCTATTATGCCAGCTGTCCTTCAGCTTGAAGCCATGGCCCAGGTCGGAGGTGTCCTTGCTCTGAATACAGTTCCCGACCCTGAAAACTATAGTACTTACTTCTTAAAAATCGAAAGTGCAAAATTCAAGAAAAAGGTTGTGCCCGGTGATACAATTATCATTAAAATGGATCTGCTTGAACCAATCCGAAGAGGTATTGTACATATGTATGGACAGTCCTTTGTTGGAGATGAACTGGTTTCCGAAGCTGAAATGATGGCCCAGATTGTTAAAGAGTAATCTCATGGATCAACCTTTGTCTTACATCCATCCTGAAGCAAAAATCTCCAAAAATGTCATCATTGAACCCTTTGCTACAATATATAAAGATGTTGAGATCGGAGAAGGAACCTGGATTGGTCCGCATGCAGTGATCATGGATGGTGCCCGAATCGGGGGAAATTGCCGGATATTCCCCGGTGCAGTCATCGCCGCTATTCCACAAGACCTTAAATATTCGGGAGAGTATTCAACAGTAAAAATCGGAGATCATTCAACCATACGTGAATGCTGCACGGTAAACCGCGGAACCAGAATAAGGGGTGTTACCACTATTGGCAATCACGCCCTGCTGATGGCATATGTCCATGTAGCACATGACTGTATTATAGGAGATAATGCTGTACTGGTCAATAATGTGACACTTGGCGGTGAAGTTATTGTGGAAGAATGGGCCATTGTCAGCGCACATACCATTGTACATCAATACGTCAGAATCGGTAAATATGTGATGATACAGGGAGGATCAAAGATCGGGAGAGACGTTCCACCTTATATCACGGCCGGTCGTGAACCACTCGCTTATGCAGGATTGAATTCAATCGGGCTGAAACGCAGAAATTTTACGAATGATCAGATCAATATGATCCAGGATATCTACAGAATCCTCTTTCAAAAAGGTTACAATACATCGCATGCTATTGAATTGATAAAAAAGGAATTCCCGTCTTGTACCGAAAAGGAAGAAATCCTCTCTTTTATTAAAAAATCGCGGAGAGGTTTGATTAAAGGATATAAAGAGGATCAGGAATGACGGCCACCATTCATTGCATCCCACCCCTGTGCAATCAGAGAAATTTCACCTCCTCTAATGTTAATTAATTTGGTTCCCGTATCCTGTCCGGTTATATGTCCGATGACTGATATTTCCTTTATGCCGGTAACTTTATCCGTATCACTTATTGGCACCGTAAACAATAACTCATAATCTTCTCCTCCATTAAGTGCACAAATTAGTGGTTCAATGTTTAATTCATTTGCAGCTTTTATGGTTTCAAAGGTAACAGGGATCTTATCCTGGTAAATCCGGCATCCTTTGTTTGATTGCTGACAAATATGCAAAAGGTCCGAGGATAAACCATCAGAAATATCAATCATTGATGTTGGTATGACTGCAATTTCGTCAAGTTTTTCAATGATATCCTTTCTTGCCTCTGGTTTCAACTGACGCCCCAGTATATAATCATATCCGGCAAGTTCAGGCTGAATCATATGATCCGATTCAAATATCTTCCTTTCCCTTTCCAGGATCTGCAAACCGGTATAAGCCGCACCCAGATCACCTGAAACGCAAATGAGGTCATTCAGTCCGGCGCCAGTCCTGTAAACCAGCTTTTTGTCCGTGGCAAAACCCAGTGCAGCAATGCTGATCATCATTCCCGTTAATGAGGAACTGGTATCTCCCCCGACAAGATCAACTGAATACTTATCACAGGCCATTTTGACTCCATTATAAAATTCCTCTAAAGCCTGAACTGAAAATTTCCTGGAAACCGCTATGGACACCGTGATCTGTGAAGGAGTGGCATTCATTGCATAAATGTCTGAAAGATTCACCACAACAGCTTTGTATCCCAAATGTTTAAGGGGTGTATAAATCAGATTGAAATGGATTCCTTCCATTAATAAGTCGGTTGTCAAAACAATCTTCCCCTGGTCACAACTGATAACCGCTGCATCATCACCGACCCCCTTCAGACTGGTTTTATTTCTCAGAATAAAACCCCTGGTCAGATGAGTGATCAGCTTGAATTCACCCAGCTCTGAAAGTCTTTTAAGCTTTCCCTTACCATGCATATTGTTAATGTATCTCCAGCCAGCAAAAACACTGTAAAATTCATCAAAATTTAATTAGAATTATTATCTTTGCATTTATTTAGAATAAATCTAAATAAGCTTGGGGTTGTTCAAATCATTGGTTGCTAAGTATAAGGAATGACCATTAGGAGAATGTTGAAATGCAAAACAATCAGGAAGAACTATTAAATAATTTTACACGATCCGATTATAAATTTGGATTTTATACTGATATTGAAACGGATACTATCCCCAAAGGTCTGAACGAAGATACCATTCGCCAGATCTCTGCAAAGAAGAATGAACCTAAATGGATGCTTGAGTGGAGGTTAAAAGCTTATAATCATTGGAATAAAATGAAAATGCCCCATTGGGCCCAACTGCAAATCCCTGAAATTAACTACCAGGACATCATCTACTATGCTGCCCCCAGGCAAAAAAAGGTTCCCGGCAGTCTTGGTGAGGTTGATCCTGATCTGCTGGCTACATTTGACAAACTCGGCATACCACTTGATGAACAAAAGCAGCTCACTGGTGTAGCTGTCGATGCAGTAATGGACAGCATTTCAGTCAAGACAACATTTTCTGAAACGTTGGCTGAACTGGGGATTATATTTTGTTCGATGAACGAAGCTATCCAGAATCACCCTGACCTGATTAAGAAGTATCTTGGCAGCGTTGTACCATATACTGATAATTTCTTTGCTGCATTGAATTCAGCCGTTTTCAGTGATGGATCATTCTGTTTTATCCCAAAAGGTATCAGATGTCCAATGGAACTTTCTACCTATTTCAGGATCAACGCAGCAAATACCGGTCAGTTTGAAAGAACCCTTATTGTGGCCGAGGAGGAAAGTTATGTGAGTTATCTTGAGGGCTGTACAGCTCCCATGAGAGATGAAAATCAACTTCATGCTGCTGTTGTCGAAATCGTTGTACTTGCAAAAGCTGAAGTCAAATATTCTACCGTACAAAACTGGTATCCCGGTGATAAGAATGGTAAAGGCGGAGTATACAACTTTGTCACAAAAAGAGGAATTTGTAAGGGAGATTATTCAAGGATCTCCTGGACTCAGGTTGAGACCGGTTCTGCCATTACCTGGAAATACCCGAGTTGTATCCTGCGGGGCCATTATTCCAAAGGTGAGTTTAATTCAGTTGCAGTAACCAATAACTTCCAGCAGGCCGATACTGGCACAAAGATGATTCATATCGGTAAAAATACCAGCAGTACAATCGTATCAAAAGGCATTTCAGCCGGAAGGAGCCAGAATAGTTACCGTGGACTTGTAAAGATCCTGAAAAGCGCTGAAAATGCCAGGAATTTCTCACAATGTGACAGTCTTCTTCTGGGTGATAAATGTGGTGCCCATACTTTTCCATATATTGAAACCGATAATAGTACTGCCATTGTGGAGCATGAGGCTACAACATCAAAAATCAGCGAAGACCAGATATTCTATTGTAACCAGAGAGGTATCGATACCGAAAATGCTATTGGTCTTATCGTAAACGGATATGCCAGAGAAGTACTGAACAAACTCCCTATGGAATTTGCAGTCGAAGCACAGAAATTACTGCAGATAAGCCTGGAAGGAAGTGTGGGATGATTGAAAATAGTTCTCAGTTAATTAAGAAGGCTAAGGAAGAATTGTGAATTGGTGAATTGGTATATTGGTACATTGGTGGGTGGGAAATTTGAGTGTGGGTATTGGTCAATTAACAACTTAACAATTTATTTAATCAAATATGTTAAAAATCAAAGACTTACGGGTTACTGTTGAAGGAAAGGAGATATTATCAGGTATTAATCTTGAAGTTAATGCAGGAGAAGTTCACGCTATTATGGGACCCAATGGATCCGGAAAGACCACACTTGCTTCAACACTTGCGGGCAGGGATTTTATGGAAGTTACACATGGTTCGGTTACATACATGAATAAAAATCTGCTTGAAATGTCGCCGGAAGACCGGGCCAGAGAAGGGATCTTTCTGGGATTCCAGTATCCTGTTGAAATCCCCGGAGTGAGTATGGTTAATTTCATGAAAACCGCTGTAAATGAGCTTCGTAAACATAAGGGACTGGAACCTCTTTCACCGGGAGATTTTCTGAAATTCATGAGGGAAAGAAAGGAACTGGTTGAATTTGATTCCAAACTAACAAACCGTTCTGTAAATGAAGGATTTTCTGGTGGTGAAAAAAAGAAAAATGAGATATTTCAGATGGCTCTTCTCGAACCAAAACTTGCAATACTGGATGAAACAGATTCCGGTCTGGATATCGATGCCCTTAAAATTGTGGCTAACGGCGTAAACAAACTCAGGACCAGAGATAATGCAACCATCGTTATCACTCATTATCAGCGTCTTTTGGATTATATTATCCCGGATTATGTGCATATACTGTATGATGGCCGTATTGTAAAATCAAGTACAAAAGAACTTGCGGCAGAGCTTGAACAAAAAGGCTATGAATGGATCCGTGATGAAATGAATAAATAGAATACGATGAAGGATATTTTAGAGATTAACCATTTACTTGCCAGGCAATTTGAACAAAATGAAAAGCAACTTGCCTCTGTGATGCCTGGATATATTGGTGATCTGCGCAAAGATGCCATGGACAATTTCATCAGGATGGG
>Ga0209636_10007320_pt1 | contig 11266 bp, 8 predicted proteins | sample DeeMarSWOR152_54_FD_187464 | JGI IMG/M metagenome (GOLD analysis project Ga0209636, IMG submission 187464) | Marine sediment microbial communities from White Oak River estuary, North Carolina - WOR-1-52-54 (SPAdes) (version 2) | ecosystem: Environmental > Aquatic > Marine > Intertidal zone >... | reverse complement strand
GTAACCAGCAACGAGCAACGAGAATTGTCATGACAAAAAAACGGATTCTCATTATCGAAGATGAAGCCAACATGAGGCATATGCTTGAGGTGCTCTTAAGGGGAGCTGGCTATGAGGTCAAAACAGCAGCAGATGGCCAGGAAGGGCTGGAAGTGTTGGAAGGGGACGGATTTCATTTTGTCCTCTGCGATATCAAGATGCCCAGAATGGATGGCATGGCATTTCTAAAGTCCGCGACTGACAGATTAGAGGACACTACGGTTATCATGATGTCTGCCTATGGAACCGTAGATACGGCAATTGAGGCTATGAAGTTAGGGGCCTATGACTATATCAGTAAACCGTTTAAAACGGATGAGGTCCTCCTATCATTGAAAAAGGCAGAGGAGCGGGAGCGGCTCAAGAGTGAGAACCTGAGATTAATGGATCAGATTCAAAGGATCGAAAAAACCTATAACTTCGGTAACATTGTGGCGAAAAGCAAGGCGATGCACTCGGTATTTGATCTGATCAAGAAAGTAGCAGATTATAAGACCACCGTTCTCATTACAGGTGAGAGTGGTACCGGAAAAGAGTTGATTGCCCGGGCGATACACTTTAATGGATCGAGACATACCGGGCCTCTTGTGTCTATCAACTGTGGGGGAATTCCGGAAACACTGCTTGAAAGTGAACTGTTCGGTTATAAAAAGGGCGCCTTTACCGATGCACGGCGCGATAAAATAGGTCGTTTTGAAGAGGCACATAACGGCACCATATTTCTGGATGAGATTGGTGAGCTTCCACTCTCTCTCCAGATCAAGCTCCTGAGAGTACTCCAGGGAGAAGAGATAACCCCTCTCGGCTCCACCGGCGTGAAAAAGGTAGATGTGAGGGTTATTGCAGCTACAGCCAAGGATTTGGGGGTGGAAACAAAAAGGGGGCTCTTCAGGGAGGATCTCTATTACCGAATAAACGTTGTGACCATATATCTGCCACCGTTAAGAGAGAGGGTCGAGGATATTCCCTTGATAACCGAGCACTTTATCCAGCTCTTCAACACAAAACTAGAAAAGAGTATCAAAGGGGTTTCTTCCGAGGTAATGGAACAGGTTATGGCATATCCATGGCCGGGCAATGTCCGGGAGCTGGAAAATGTCATAGAAAGGGCGATCCTCCTTGCCCCAGGTGATACCCTAGAAATCTCCGATCTTCCACCTACCCTTAAAGCTGATCGCTCTCCACCCTCTGTGTTTGCACCCGAGGATGTATCATCTATCAAGGTGGCCTCCCGCATGCTTGAAAAAGAACTCATCGAGCGGGCCTTAAGGAAAACTGGCGGCAACCGCTCCAAGGCTGCCAAGATGCTTGAGATCAGCCGCCCCATGCTTATCTCCAAGATTAAGAAGTACAGACTGGGTTAACCCCAAAGAGGGCTTGGGCTATAAAATTATTTTACACTTGGTAAGCAGTTTTACAGCATCTCTTAACCAGCAGCTATCTATCCCCTTGCCATCAAGCATCAAGGGCCATTTTATTAATACCAAGTTGCAATCATGTCATTGCGAGTGAAACGAAGCAATCTCACAGAGAACGAGATTGCTTCCGAGTTCCGGAATTCGGAAACACGCCCTTTCCCGAAGGGACTCTCGTCCCCCCGGGACTGAGCAGGCTCGCAATGACAATGTAAACGACTTTAGTGCGTTTGTATTAGTTTGAAAAAGAGAAGTAGTTTGGATAATCCCAGGGTATGCAGCAGCCGAAAGGAATTAGGGGAGATCAGGCATTATGTGATAACGCTCCCCGGTTTGCTCTCTTTATCCGGGACTAAGAGATAAACCCCACCCTCATCCTCTGCGGCAAGGATCATCCCTTGGGATTCAACCCCCTTGAGCTTCACAGGCTTGAGATTGGCGAGAACTATCACCTGTTTATCTCTCAGTTCGTCTAGCTGGTAGTGAGTGGCCAGACCAGCCACTATGGTCCTCTGTTCTCCAATGTCAATAATCAGTTTGAGCAGCTTTTCAGATCCGGGAATCGGTTCCGCTTCCCTTATGATCCCAACCCGAAGGTCTAATCTCTGAAAGTCTGTAAGGTCAATGAGCTCCATCTTTTCTTCCACCTTTTCCTCCCTTTCACGTTTTACCCGCGGGAAAAGGGCAGGAGCCTTGGATATGGGCCTGACCTGTCTTATTTCTCCCCATTCCTTTAAACCAGCAAGATCCAATTCCAACCCGATGATCCCTAATCCCAGCTGATGCTGTATCTTTTCTGCTGTCTGCGGCATGACCGGCCAGAGGAGGACTGAGAGTATTTTGATTACCTCGGTGATTGTATTGAGCACCGTACCCAGGCGTTGTCTGTTTGATTTTGCCATCTCCCATGGCTTCATGGTATCAATATATTTATTTGTCCTGCCAATAAGCTCCCAGACAGTGATTAACGCCTTGTGAAAGGCAAATTCCTTCATCATAGCCTTATAATCGTCAATCACCTTGAGGGCAGTCTCCTTTAGGCTGATGTCCGCCTCTTCTAAGGTACCATGGGCAGGGAGAAGCCCCTCAAAGGAGTTAATCGCCATGGTCATGGATCTGGAGACCAGGTTCCCAAAATCATTTGCCAGATCAGCATTGAGCCTCCTCACAAGGGCTTCCTCGCTGAAATCTGAATCGAGACCAAAGACCATGTCCCTGAGCAAGAAATACCTGAAGGCATCGAGGCCATATTGAGAAGCCAAATCGAGGGGCCGCACTATATTTCCCAGGCTTTTTGACATCTTCCCCGCATCCACATTCCAGTAGCCATGGACATTAAGATGCTGATAGGGCTCAATCCCGGCTGCCTTGAGCATACACGGCCAGTATATTCCGTGCGGCTTTAGAATATCCTTGGCAATGATATGCTGTGCAACAGGCCAAAATCTCTTGAACCGTTCCCCTTCCGGGTAGCCAAGGGCTGATATATAGTTAATCAAGGCATCAAACCAGACGTAGGTTACATAGTTATCATCAAAGGGAAGGGGGATGCCCCAGGATAATCTCTTCTTAGGCCTGGATATACAGAGGTCTTCGAGCGGTTCCCTCAAAAAGGCCATAACCTCGTTTCGGTACCGCTCTGGCCTTATGAAATCAGGGTGTTTATCAATGTAATCTATGAGCCAATCCTGGTACTTACTCATCGTGAAGAAATAGTTCTCCTCCCTGATAAGCTTTGGTTCACTCTTATGAATCGGGCACTTATCTTGTACCAATTCGGTATCTGTATAAAACCGCTCACATCCGATACAGTATTTTCCCTCATAGTCACTGAAATATATATCCCCTTTTGCATAAACCTCAGAGAGGATTTCCCTGACTGTGTCTTGGTGATTCCTATCAGTGGTGCGCACGAAATAGTCATTGGTAATATTGAGCTTGGGCCAGGTCTCTTGAAAGGCTTTGCTTATCCTGTCCACATATGCCTTGACTGTCTCACCAGATTTCTCAGCTGCCTCTACTACCTTGTTACCATGCTCATCGGTGCCGGTTAGAAAGAAGGTCTCAAAACCGGCCAGCCGATAGAATCTTGTAATTACATCGGCTACAATAGTGGAGTAAGCATGCCCTATGTGTGGCTCTGCATTTACATAGTAAATAGGTGTCGTTACATAGAATGTGGTACGGCTACTTCCTCTCATTCTCTCCTCGTTGGTTTTTTTTCGTTTTCATATGGGTATCGTATTCATAGGCAAGACAACACATCAATCTTCCACATATACCAGAGATCTTACCTGGATTAAGCGAAAGATCTTGCTCCTTGGCCATTCTTATGGAAATGGGCTCAAAATTTGACAGAAACAAGGAGCAGCATAACTGGCGACCACAATGGCCAAGTCCACCCTGCATCCTTGCCAAGTCTCTGGTGCCAATCTGCCTCATCTCCACCTGAGTATGGAACTTCTGAACCAGATCTTTTACCAATTCCCTGAAATCAACCCTGACTTTGGAAATATAAAAAAAGGCAAGTTTACTCCCGTCAAAGGACAGCTCTACCGCTATCAGATACATGGACAGTCTCTTATCATCTATCCGTTCCTTGCAGAACTGCATGGCCTCTGCTTCAATCCTTTCGTTTTTCTCTTTCTTTTCGATATCTTCTGCTGTGGCTAAGCGAAATACCTTCTTTATCGGTCTATTCGGCATGGAGGCATCCTGGAGTCTGGGTCTACTGCACACGGTTCCCAGTTCCATGCCCTTTTTGGTCTCAACAATCACCTTATCCCCTTCGTTGAGGACGAAGTGACCGGTGTAAAATTCGTAGATCTTTCCATCTCTCCTGAACCTGACATTAACAATCTTCTTTGGGCTATTTGTGTACATAATCTCTTACTATAGATTTGTTGCTCTCTTCAGTCCAAGCAGGGACCTCTCAAGCAGAAAAAGAAGATTTCTATTGTTCATGAGATCATGTTCGGCCTCGGCAATAACTGCCAGCGATCTAACAAGGCCATCAACTGTGTATGAGGTGGATGTCATTTGACAGAGATTGCCAAGATCGGAATTCAAAATGAGATCCGTTGTTCCTCCCAACTTGATAAGCAGCATATCCCTGTACCAGCTTTTCCATATTCCCAGCATTAAGGCTATTCTATCATCTTTCAGTTTCTTATTGGTGGTTGCCTTTTTTCCAAATTCAGAAAGTTTTCGAGCCAGATCAAGCAACATATCAGAAGACCCATCAATAACCGTGTTTAACATATCTACCCAATCAGGCCTATCAGCTAGAAAGTCGTCCCTGGCTAATGTTATTGCCTCACCCAGGCTTCCCTCTGAAAGCCTGGCCAGGATCTTCGCCTTATCCTTTTCCATATTCTCTTTTTTTATTAGCCAATTTACTATATCTTCGGTAGGCAGGGGTCTAAAAGGAACCTTTTGACATCGGTAAACAGGGGTTGGGAAAAGGTCTCCTGGATCCCTCACATCCAAGATAAAGATGTTACGGGGGGGTGGCTCCTCGAGGGTCTTCAAGAATGCATTGGCTGCCTCATCGGTCATTTTTTCAGCGGGATCTAACATAATTATCCTGTACCCCCCGAGAACTGGGGAAAAGGCAAGATGCCTGTTAATCTCCCTGATCTGGTCAATCCTGATTACCTTCTTATCCTCATCAGGTTCTATAATAATAAGGTCAGGATGGTTTCCATCGATTATCTTCTTGCAGGAGCTGCATTTGTTGCATCCATCCCCATCCACCGGGTTCCTACAATTTAGCGATGAGGCAAAGGCCAGAGCTGTGGTTGTCTTTCCTATTCCTTGGATACCGGTGAACAGATATGCAGAGGCGATCCTCTCATTGGCTATAACCCCTTTCAAAAAGGCTCTTGCCTTTTCTTGGCCAATTATTTCACTGAATGATGTAGCTCTCATAGGTACGCTGGTGTTTGTTGTGTTCACGTTTCAGGTAAGTAAGGCGAGATTATTTCCCTTATCTTTCGTGCCACCCGGTCTTCAGGCAATGTGGAATCTATGATCCTAAACCTGTCTTTATACCTGTTTGCTAAGGTAAGATATCCATATCGTATCTTGATGTGGAAATCGAGTGTTTTTCTTTCAAATCTATCCCTTTTTTTGTCATTCTTGTCGCGTTTTGCTATCCTTTCCAAACCCACCTCTGCTGGACAGTCGAGAAGAAAGGTAATGTCTGGCCGGCATCCCAAGGTGGCCTCACGGTTTATTTGTTCGATCAATTTATCATGGTGCCCCAGGACCACCCCCTGATACACCGTTGTGGCATCAGAATATCGATCACAGATAACCCACTTTCCAGCCTCCAGGGCTGGTTTGATTACCTCGCTTACATGCTGGGCCCTGTCAGCTGCGTACAGAAAAAGCTCCGCTAACGGAACCATGTGGGTATTATCCACATGCAATAGGATCTTCCTTAGAGCCTGACCTATTTTCGTCCCCCCGGGCTCACTGGTAACTATGAAAGAGACCCCTGTTTCTTTGAGGGTTGGCTCAAACCTGGAAACCTGTGTGGATTTCCCGCAGCCATCTATCCCTTCAAAAGTGATAAACAACTCTATTCCCCTTCTTGATTAAGTAGCGCATTATACCTAATAAGCAGCGGCGAATCAAGTTACATAGATGAGCTACATAGATGAGCGATTCATCAAAGATTTGGTACTACACGTGCCTTTGATCTTGCATGTTTTTGCAATAGAATTTAATATCCCATGGTGTCAGTTGATCGTTGTCAGCTGTCCATTGTTAGAAATAACAAGGGAATGTGATAGAATAGACAGGACAGTATCTAATGTCCCTTAGGTAGAAAGGAAACAGGGCCTTGAGATTTAAAGAGATTGGAGAATTCGGTTTCATAGATTCCATCAAAGAGGAATGTGTCACCTCTTTGGAAGGTGTTATCAAGGGTATTGGTGACGACTGCGCTGTGTTTGGCCCCTATTCTGGCCGGGTCTTACTCTTTACTACTGATATGCTGGTTGAGGATATCCATTTTCTGAGGGATGCAATAACCCCTTATCAGTTAGGGTGGAAGGCAGTGGCTGTAAATCTGAGCGACATTGCTGCTATGGGTGGCAAGCCCCTTTATTGTCTTATCTCCTTGGGCATTCCTGTTGAAATGAATGTTGCCGTAATTAAGGATTTCTACAAGGGCATGAAGGATATCTGTGAGCATTACAGGGTTAATATAGTAGGAGGTGATACGGTTGCCTCACCCGATAAACTGATTATCAATGTCTCCTTGATTGGTGATGCAAAAGAAGATGAGGTTATCTACAGATCTGGCGCCAGGCCGGGAGATAAGATCTATCTCACGGGAAATATCGGAGATTCATGCGCCGGACTTAAAATCTTAAAAAAGGAAATATCGCCCCCAAGGTCTATGGCCAGCTATTTTCTTAAAGTCCATAATGAACCAAATCCTTTGATTGAGACAGGAAGGATTCTAGCAACCTCAAGACTTGCCAGTTCCATGATCGATCTGAGTGATGGACTTCTCTCAGATTTGGGGCATATCTGTGAGGAAAGTGGAGTCGGGGCACTGCTTTTCAGGAGTAAGATTCCCCTCTCTTCCGAACTCAAACTCCTTGCCTCTCGTTCCAATTTCAATCCACTTGACCTCGCACTTTCGGGCGGTGAAGATTATCTCCTGTTGCTAACGGTCCCCGAAGCCAAGAGTCGTGATCTCGAACTCTTATTTAAGGATGAAAGACCATCACCCCTCTACCTGATAGGTGAAATAACAGAGGAAGAAGGTATTAGAATGGTTAATGATAATGGGTCAGTGGAGAAACTTGACCCAAAGGGTTTCAATCATTTCATATCATAGTCGTTTAATAGAGCAGACCTTCTTTTCGTGTGACAAAAGCCACTCCTTTCTCCATACTCCACTTGCATAACCTACTAGCTTTCCGCTACTACCTATGACACGATGACATGGAATAATGATGGCTATCCTATTCTTCCCATTTGCATTTCCAACTGCTCGCACGGCCTTTTCATTTCCAATCGATGCCGCAATGTCCTTATATGATGATGTCTCACCAAAAGGGATTTTCATCAATTGGCTCCAAACCCTCTTCTGAAAATCTGTGCCATGGAGTTGTAGGTCTAAAGAAAATTCTCTTCGCTTCCCCCTGAAATATTCATCGATTTGCTCAATACATTCCTCTAAGCACGGGTGAATTCCAGAATCATTCATAGATTTCTCTTCCACAAAACCTACAGACACTATCCCGTTTTCTGTTCCAATAATTTCCATAAGCCCTATTTCTGAATTGTAATACGTTTTATACTCTTTAATCATAGTAGTGACCTCCATAGCTACGCATTTCCGCATAACAATTAACCCCGGTGAAATACGCCCGCCCTGTGGAATCCCCCGAATGGGGTCCCGCCTAACGGCGGAAATTCCACAGGGCAAGCATTTCACAGGGCAGGCGATTAACAAATAACGTAACATTTTAGCTCTTTGAAATGAACTGGTGAATGAGCATGGAGATGTCTTTTTTTGTCTCATGCCCTCTATGTGGTGCACCGGCAGGCCCCAGAAATCGGGGCACACGCGCAACGAGACATTGTCTATTAAACTGCTGGGCTGTTGGTGCCCCGATTTCCGGGGCACGCTCATGCCTTTTGTCAAGGACATGCAGCAAAAAAAGACATCTCCATGCTCATGCGTCTCACCAAGGGTAACTATTTGGCCTTGACTAAAGGCGATGAGTAATTTTCAAAGAGCTAAGAGGTTACCAAATAACAAATTCCACCAAAATGGCACCTTGTTCTAGACAAGTCGCGCCAGGCCATGCCACTGTCGCAGTCATTTCCTCTCCCCTCTTACAAGGCGTTTGCCAATTAGGTTCAATTTAAATCTTCTGATGGTTTCAGGGTTTATCACCTCGCCTTTCGGGCTCTCAAAATACAAAGCATCCAAAGGACATTGAACGATACAGGCGCCGCATTGGACACACCTACCTGCCCTCGGTATTGTTGCAATATGCCGATTTCTGTCAACCTCATAGCAATTCCTTGGGCAAACCTGCTCGCAGAAACCAGCACCTTTGCATTTCTTCTCATCGAGGACGACTCTCAGCAATCTATCCTCGTGCAGGCCACTCTTGGATACAGGGGTACTGCCCATTAGGTCAATACTTAAGAGGAGGACAGCAATGAATGTAATGAAAGTCCAGCGGAACACAGATGCCCAGCTGAAATCACCGGCTACGAGGCTGTAGACAAAGAGACCAAGCACGAGGACACCCCATAGAATCAGCTGAAAGCCCCATCGCCCAAAATCAAAGAAGACAAAACCAATCCTTCTATCCTCAGAGCTTAGCCACTGGCTATAAAGAGGGAAGGAGAGGAAAATCAGGAAAGACAACCCCCAAACCAGGAGAGTAAGAGCGAAAATGGCCTCACGCCAGAAAGGAATCATGATAAGAGCTAAGGCGATAGAAATTGGAAATGCCCAGGCAACAGCCATCTCAATCCGCTGCCTCAAAGGAAACTCGACTTCCCGCATTTTTGGAGTCTTCTTGAGCCTGTTTCTTATGAAGGCAGGGATATCCTTCGCATAAACCGGCCCCCAGATTACCTTCCATCCGGCTCTTTTCTTTATAACATCAGCTTCAACACCTGTGGCAGCGAGCTGGGGCAGTATCACATTTCTGTGATCCACAAGTTCTTCAACTCCGCTCACCTTTAGCGCTGAGATAACACTGTGATTGGTTAAAAGACCACCTGTAGCAGCGCACCATACATTGATTCCCCTGCTATTGGCAACAACAAGATGAGCATCTATCCCCTTCAATGCTCTCTTTATTCTTTCTACAGTCAGATGGTAATTGCAGGTTAGAAAGGCAGGTGAATTCCTGCCTGGATTCCCTATTTTAGTCAAACCCGTCTTGCAGGGGAAGGGAACAACCCTCAATAACGTTTCAATAATAGTAGCACCGATAAATCTCAGCAGATTCATTTCGCACCTTCTTTGGGCCTCCTTCCAACCACCTCGACAAAGTTCCCTATTTTGCTCAACCTGATTGACTCAATGGCCAAACCCGCTTCTTCTAACTTTTCCGGTAAATTCCTTACTGCCTTTGTAGTGGTCTGGGTAATGAGGTAGGTAATTGTTACAAGAGGAAACCTTATCAGCCAATTCAGTATCGTCTTTGAAATGCTTTTGGGTCTTACTTCATCAGCAACGAGCAGAAGGCCACCTGGCTTCAATATTCTTTTTGCTTCTCTCAGGGTATAGCGTAACTCATCTTCAGTCAATTCGGAAAAACAAAGACCACTCATGACAATGTCGTAGCTCTCGGATTCTTCGCCTCCAAGCTCAGCAACACCCATCTCAGAGAACTCTACGTTCTGTGAAAGATTGGCTTGTGCTGCCCGCTTTTGTGCGATTTCTAACATGTGGGGATTTATATCAATCCCTTTCACCTTTGCCCCTTTCTGAGCAGCCCTTATTGTCAATGCCCCAGTTCCACAGCCAAGATCAAGGACCCTCTGCCCTGCTTTTATATGAGATGCTAAACGATCGTAGGCCTTATCTAACCTTCCAAGCGTAAGAATGTGAATCCCCTTGTCGTATCTGCTTGGAGCGGATTCAAGGATCTTCATCAAGATGTAGGTGCTCATTTGAATATCATCTTAACACTTGCCGAGGAGAGCACTATATTGTTTACATTTCTGAGGGTCATGGGACTTTTCTTTCGTTCCCTCCGGGGCGTAGGCCCTCCGGGCCGGAGGCCGAGCCTCTCCCGCCTATCATAGGCGGGGTCTTTTCAGTGACTTATCCATGTCCCGCCTTGCGGGGCTCCGCATTCTCCCGACAAGTCGGGAGCTGCGGCTTCCCCCACAGATAAGTCACGAAAAGGACGGCGGCCTCCCGGCAGTCACTTCAGAAAAGCCCCATAACCCTCGTGGTTGGTGGCATGCCATATAAACAATTTGACGCTCCGAGTAGTAAGACGCTCGGAATTTCGTCTAACGGCACGCGTATTTGTTAAGTGCGCCTCAGGCGGTTTGGATTTTTTGAATATACCGTAAATGAGTTCCACCTTCAAGTTCTGCTTCTTAATCTGGACAATTTAGATACCGGTGTGATATGTTAAAAGACAGAAAAGTGTTGATAGTGGTAACATATTTGGAAATCCTGCCTGCAGGGATTAAGCGCACTATGGTGCGGATTGATTTGAAGAAAGGATAGCTAATGCAGGAATTTCCAGCTACATGAGGAGCGGCGCCATGAGCAAGCCGGATATCGACGCACGCTTGCCCCTCATCCAGGAGGCGGATCTCGAGGACAAGATCGTCCTGGTTCGAGTGGACCACAATGTGGTCAAGAAGGGAGAAGTTCGCGACCCCTATCGTATCGATGCGACCTTGGGCACCCTGTACAACATCGTTGAACGAGGAGGTCGGCTTATCATCATGACTCATGTGGGCAGGACACGTGACAAGGAGTCCGGCAGGATCGAAGTGGGAGACGACACCTCGGTCCAGCCAGTCGTCGATTATCTGGAACGGAAACTCTACACCGAGTTTGTGGTGCCCCAGTTTCCGGTTGATCCGGAATGGGGCATCAGAGAGATCGACACCTCTATCAACCTGCACATCAGGGACCTGCGCGCGCACCGTATTGGGGCCATCTATCTGCCCAATACGCGCTGGTTCCAGGGCGAAGAAGCCACGGGCGAAAAGAGGGAGCGATTTACCGTGCAACTGGCTGGTCTGGCCGACGTCTTTGTCAACGACGCTTTCGGATCGTGGCAACCCCATGC
>Ga0209636_10007319_pt1 | contig 11266 bp, 21 predicted proteins | sample DeeMarSWOR152_54_FD_187464 | JGI IMG/M metagenome (GOLD analysis project Ga0209636, IMG submission 187464) | Marine sediment microbial communities from White Oak River estuary, North Carolina - WOR-1-52-54 (SPAdes) (version 2) | ecosystem: Environmental > Aquatic > Marine > Intertidal zone >... | reverse complement strand
CCACTCCATTTCGGTGAGATCCCAAGCGCCTGGTGGCTTGCCAGGTGGACGCCCGCCCAACCCTGCCTCCCACAAGAGATGCCACTTGTCGTACATGTCACCTAATAGGTAGATTTGAAGGTCAATACCAATTTCTGCAAAAACAGGACCAAGAATAGACCATAAATCTTCCCATGGGTACACTTGGTACGGCCAGTCCCACTCACGCACTGCCCACAAAGTGAAGTACAGCTGGCCTTCAGGCCAACCGGCAGGAGGCGTATACGATTGCACATGGACCTGTACGTTTACGGCGACTATGCTTGCCAGGAGCACGATGACAACGAGCACCAACAGAGAACGACCCAAGCGCATAATTTACACTCACATTCCCAACATGGGGATGTCCTGTCCCTTTAACCCAATATACAATATTGTCAAACCTCGAAATAAACCTTGCTACACAAAATCATTTCTCCGTTCAAACTGTCAGACAACTATACAAAACTAAGATTGCAACACCCCTGCAACACTAACTTATTGCAAAACTTATGCTTTTTATGTTAATTTGTATGCGCGCGCAATTAGCTCAATTCCGTGGACACTTTGTGCAAAGAAAAGTTAAAAACAAGTGAGAACGACCTTTTCTGTGGAGGGACAAAACTTGTCATTGTTGAAGAAGCTCAAAAAGAAAACTGAAGAAGCAGCGAAAAAAGGGTTAGAAGTTGGAGAAAAAGGTGTCAAGAAGGGAGTTGAGGTAGGAAAGAAAGCTGGAGAGAAAGGCGTAGAACTCGGAAAGAAGGGTGTCAAAAAAACCAAAGAGGCGGTAGAATAACCAGTTCTTCTCTTTTTTTACAGGCGCACCGCTTAGCCTTCCCTCTTTTTTATGCGCGCATATAGAAAATACTTTCTCAAGGCTTATTAATCAAGGATATTAAGGGTTGGCTGAGGAGGGTCGCTGAAAAGAGAAAGGAGATTCTTTTCTGTTTAGAAAAACTTCCCTCCCCCAACCAACTGAAACATGTAGCGTATCTCTAAAAATATAAACGTTTCTGCACGAATGTGTACATGCGCGCGCATTTATTTTCTCTGTTTTTTCGTTTTCTCTACGCGTTTAAGATACTGTTTCAGTTCTTGTCGAGTCCGTATTGCCCACTTGCCTTGCTGGTCTAAACCTATGAACAGAATGTCCTCTGGATCTTTCATAGTGGAAGCCTTGTCCAGCATTTCCCACATGCCATACACCTGATAGTCGAAGAACGCATCTTTCTTCGTGTCTAGGTCCTTGCACTCGAAGGTCCACCAGTTGTTTTCCAAGTGTCTTGTGCGCAGCACCTTGTAGAAGCGTCCTCTGCGCCGGATTATAAGGTGCCCTTCGAACGAAACATAAATGCACTCAAGACCGCCTCAAGTATTTCTCTTTTGCACGCGCTTGGAAAAGATACTTTCAAATCCAAAATGAATCTCTTAGTTTTCTAACTTCTTGCTTACCTTTGTAGTATGGACGTTCTTCCGAAACGCGCGCATGAAGAAGTTGCAATTGCTCCTTTAGAAGACTTGGAAAGCAATAACTTAACGTGCTTCGTAGTGCCTTGCGCATTTCTAGATGTAATATCGTTGGTCTTTTGTCTTTTTTATTATTTCAAGGAAAGCTCCAGCAAAATAGTTTAACCATTGTTGTTCTTGCATGTCTAAGCCAGCCTCTTCAACTGTCACGGCTTTCTCTCTTGAAGTAGCTCCCGCTTTCTCAATTTTATGAACAATTCTGTGACGCATTTTAAATTGAAGCCCAGAAAGAGACAAATCATAAGCCCTCTACTACGATCTCATGAAATAGATCGGTTCATCTGCTGAGGATAACAAAAGTCTACGATAAGCCTTCATTGTTTCTTCTCGCCTTTTACCTTTCAAGTCAAGTATTTGTGTTTCAAATTTTCTTACTTCTTGTGCTGACTTGCTTGACTGCTTGTTTGCTAGTTTCATAGTTTTCACCTCACGTTTTTAGCAGAATTGCCAAAAATGAATGACAAAATGCTTGAAAGCCTTTTGCCACTATTATTTACAGGAATTCTACCTTTAGCATATTACACTTGGTCACATATTAAAGTATTGTGTATTAATAGTTGGGAAGCGAAGTCAAAGTCTTTATTCCTTTGTATTGACAATTAGAAGTTTCTAAATTTGAGAAATGCAGAAAAGTTATGGCTAAACCAAAAGAACTCATCATGCAGAGAGCATATTAATCATTTTTTCTCTGATTTCGGTATTCCTATCCATCTTGGAGTTCTATTCATGTATTGTCTATATGCATCTCCATACTTCTCAAGGCACCAGCGTTCTTCAGGAGCTATTAAAATGTCATACAGGACTATGAACACTCCTATTAACAGCAGGAACAACCAAGAAGCACAGGCTATCCCTATGCCGATGAATATAAAGAACGTGCCAAGATATATGGGGTTTCTCGAAATACGATAGGGCCGTTTCGTAGCTGGTTTATCTAAAGGAGTAGCATCAAGGCTTGTCCCTGCTATAATAGTAAAAATCATCCCGAACAAGTAAATAGAGAGCCCAGCGTAGAACCAGACTGTGCCTAGCTTCAATGGCAAGAAAACACTGTAAATAACTGAAGCCAAAAAGATCAATTGCGAGATGTCGTAGAGTTTCTCCTCCTTTTCATTAAACGGAGGCTTATTTGGTCTACTAGAACCCTTCTGTCCCCTAAGACGGTTGAGGATTTCCCAAACAATAAACAACAACAAAAAAGAAAGGACAAAGATCCAAGCGTTCCACACGTTTAATTCAAATTCTGGTATAAGCGACATGATTTCCCTCTCTACCCTACTTTCCTCTTACACCAGACTTCATCATGTATAGTCCTATGAGTATGAAAATAGCTCCACCCACAATAGTTGGAACTTGATATTTGAGCATAGTAAATCTATTCCCGTATCCATTCCAGACAGCAATCATCCACAATATTCCGAAAAGACCTACTGAAGCCAGACCTAGAATAATCAAACCAATCCAAAATACAAACGTCTTCTCACCCTCAAACATAGTGAATCACCATGATACAACTACAGGAGTCCTACTAACAGGTAGAACTTTTCTCCTTAAATTTTTAATGCAACTTCGAATGAGAATAAGCAAACTGCTGTTCTAAAGCATGGAATTATAAACAGCCAATTGCAATCTTGAATTGAATAGATATGTTACTTTCAATGGTCACATCGTTTCTTTCAAGCGCGCGAAAGAGGTAGTGGAAATATGAGGCGAGAGACAAGAGACAAGATTTTGATGGTTGTTTTGGGGATCGCCTTTTTTCTGAATATCGTTGCCATTAATCTGTTTCCTGCAATTTCCGAAGAATTGGTGGTTGTAGGATATACAATATTCGGAATCGGTGCGTTCCTTTATATTCTGTCTGTATTTACGCTTCGTGGAAAAGGTATTAGTAATATCGTTGACAGCGGGATTTATGGTGTTGTTCGGCATCCATTGTATTTAGGTGCGATGACTATGTTCTTTTCCCATATTTTCTTAGGTCAGAACTGGATAGTCGCCATTGGCACCGTTGTAGCTCTTGTCTGCTGCTACCTAATAATCCTGTCAGATGAAGAGAAAAACCTTGAGAAGTTTGGGGACGACTACAAACGATACATGGAAAAAGTGCCGAGGACGAATTTTGTGGTCGGAATCATAAGGCTCCTACGGCGTAGAAAGAGTTGAGAAAAAGGTTGATGGCAAGTGAGGCGACCAAGAGAAAAGCTTCAATAATCATTGCCACGTTATTTTTTGGCGTTTTTGGCGTTCTTGCGATAATGGTGGGAGTCGTTGACCTGATGAATCCTATCTATCCTTGGGGGCATAGGCTTCCGATGCTTGGTGAAATGGCTTTAGCAGTTGGCGTTCTGTCCTTAGGGGCAACAGGCTTGTTATGGAAGTTGAAGCAGTTGGGTGGATATCTAAGCATTGTTTCATTTGTGATAGCTTTTGCAGTCAACGTGTATGTTGGAGAACATCTGATACTCCATGTAATAGCAGGTGTTGTAGCGGGATTAGTGTTGTTCGTTCCTCTAGCTTGCGGATGGAAGAGTCTTTCCTAATCATGCATGCGCGCTCTTAACCTTCCCCCCTTTTTTATGCACTTATATAGAAAATGCTTTTGCGTCATATAGAAAATACTTTCTCAAGGCTTATTAATCAAGAATATTAAGGGTTGGCTGAGGAGGGTCGCTGAAAAGAGAAAGGAGTTTCTTTTCGGGGTAGAAAAACTTCCCTCCCCAACCAACTCCAGATGCCACGTTTTCCGAATATATAAACTTGACGGCTTAACCTTCCCCTTTTTTATGCATGCGCAGACATTAGATGGATGGCGATGGCTAAATGGAAATAAAGTGGCATAAACTAAAAGACTTGGCTGCCCAAAATTTCAAGAACGTACCTAAACGCCCTGGAATTTATTTTGTAAGATGGTCAAAAAATGGGAACCCAGTCTCTATTTCTCGTCTGGCAGGCGTTGACCATAAAGGGATATTGTATATAGGTTCAGCGAAAAAATTAAGGAGGAGAGTTCGAGAACTTTGGAAGGGAATTAACCGACAAGTTGAAGCTCATACTATTGGCAAGACTATCATCTTCTGTAAGGTTTTTGAAATTGTTGATCTGGACGAGTATGAAATTTCCTGGAATCAGATAGAGACACCTAAAGCTGCTGAAGGACAAGAATGGATCGCTATTGAATCATATGCTGTCAAATACAAAGAGCCTCCTCCATTAGTTCTCATGCTTCGTAGACACATGTTTATTAAAGCTGGTTTATGGATAGTCGGTAGGTCTCGCATTGGATATGAGCCCGATGAATTTGTAAAATCTATCATCGATTCTTAAGCATGCGCTTAATCTTCCCTTTTTTTATGCGCGCGCATGTTATTGTTGTATACTTTTTCATCATAGCTAAATTTAAACAAAGCATTCCTGCACAGGTTGTCTGCTGTCACAGAAGAAGAGGCTTGTCAATGACTCAGAAGGTACATCATGGTATTCGCTTATGCGTTTGCCAGTCTTGCGGTTGGCGTTGGAACTGCTTTGAACCCCGAAAATGTCCAAAATGTGGAAAAATCAAATTAGATGAGAGAATTAAAAAAGGCTTGAAATAAGCGCGCGCATGATGCTTTTTTTCACCCGAACTTGTAGTGTTTTCTAATCCTCTTTTTTATCTCCCAAGTGCACTTTAGACCCTTTGGAAATACTATGTAGTCACCTGCTTCAAATTCCACATCTCCTTCTGTAGTCTTCACAACAGCTTTTCCCTCGATGATTAGGCATGTCTCCTGTTCATCATATTCCCAAGGAAAATTGGATTCTTCCTTTTCCCAGATTGGCCAAGATTTCACTTCTTCTAATTCTCTTTCAGTAGGTTTTCTGACCTTAGGTTTCATTTTGATCACGTCTTCAAAATTAGCCTTTCCCCATATTAGGGTTGCGCGCGCGCATGCTTGCCGGCGCTCACTTGAACCATTTGGACTGCTTTACCGTTTCTACCGTGATTTCCTGCTCCTTGCCACAGCTGTCGCAAACGCACCTTTTCTTGATATCCCTAAACCATTCAATGCTCTTGCTATAGGGATCCGTGCAGAAGGTTTCAAGAACGATCAGCTGGCCACCGCAATCTTCACATCTTGGCGACATTTCATATCATCTCCTTTGCACCATCTGAAGAGTAGAAACCAAATTTCCGGACGGACATATAAGGAATACGGTGATGCGCGCGCTACAAAAAAAGAGGGAATTGTGAGGGATTCGGGTGATATCTCCACGTTTCGAAGATATGTTTTCAGTTTCACCGACTTGACCGCTAAGAACAAATGCGTGCGCGCGCATCAGATTGATTGAGTTTTTACTTGTTATGGAATTTTTCTGCTTCCTCTTCCATCTTTTCAAGTCTCGTATAGTAATCTGGAAATTCGTTCAAGTGGGCCAAAGCGATCTTGCCAGTCATTATCGGATCATCATTTGTGACATTGGTGTTAGGATCATGGAGACCATGTTCTAACTCTACATCCATACCCTTCCTAAATTGCACGACATCAAACTTACTCCAATCAATCCCCAAGGCTTCACCAATTCTTTTGGCTTCTTCAGTTGTGAAATGTTTTTTGTTGTTCATAGTTTTGATAAGGTTAAAAAGAAAACAAAAATCTATCTGATTAACTGCGTGCGCGTGGGGTTTTTGCGGACCCGTGCATGTATGCATCAAGCGCGTACAAATGAATATTTTGGATTCATAAAATTCTTAACTGCCAATGATCGTTACCGTGTTTTGCTCTCGCCGAAACGGAAGGCCTGCTCTGCACGCGTAAATCCCATACATCCATCATCTCATAAAGAGATACCCAAAATTGAATCGTCCTGGGTGGCGTGGTACAGGCCTATAGTGAGAGCACTTTGCCATGCGCGCACATGTATGTTAGGCTTTTCCCAAGTCTTCCTTGATTTTCTGTGCAAATGATTTCAGTTTTCCGTGTTCTGTATAGCGGATTTTGGTGTTTAGTCTGACTCTTAGACCTAGGTTTCTCAGAAAAAGGTAGAGTTGCTCTCCTGTTACTTCCTTTAACCTTCCAGACAAAGCCAATCTCACCAATGCATCTTTCACTTTGGTCATAACATTGGGAAACTGATAATTTGCAGCGTTAAATACTTCCCACGCCCTACCCTTGAAAATCCTATTGAGAATCTTGTCTGCATCAACCTTTTCAGTTTTCTTCTGTTTTGCTACTGCTCTTCTTTGAAATTCTTGTAGTTTTTGTCGTCTTATGGCTTGTAGTTCGCTGTCACTCATGGCAATCATACGAAATCTTAGCGAGTCCTCGTTTAAATATCTTGAATGATGACCAAGTGTAAATTTGAGCGCGCACGCTATTTTGTTCAATCAGATTAGCCATGAAGAGTTCATCTCAAGGGCTGAAGAAGTCGCGATCCTTACAGAGTTAGCTGCCTTAATCCTTTTTCCGCGCACGCAAAATTACCCATCTACAAAGTTACAGTTGGTTGGTTGGGTTAAATTTTAAGCCCCAAAACCCAAAACCCAGAATGCGCGCACACAAGTTTATAAGCAACTCTACGGTAAGCATCCCTCAGAATTAGTATCTTGGGCGAAAACTAGTTCTTTTAGTGAATAGGAGGTGCAACATGAATGTCTTATAGAGATCAAAGAGAAATGCACGATGCAGTCTGCGCCGAATGTGGACAAAAATGTCAAGTCCCTTTCAAACCAGATCAAAGCAGACCAGTGTATTGCCGAGAATGTTACGCAAAAAGAAGACCACCCAGAAGAGATAGATATTAGGCTCACAAGCTAACATCTGTTCTTAGCACACAATCTTTTTGATATCCAAATTTTTTTCCTTTCGTACATGCATGCATGAATCTTGCATACGCACTTGCGCGCGCGCAAACATAAGATTTAAGTTTCTTCCGTTTCATCTTAACGTGGGTGATACTTATGGTGTTTTGTTCAAAATGTGGTGGAGAGCTTCCTGAAAATGCATATTTCTGTCCTAAATGTGGTGTGAGGACTAGAAAAGGTGTAGAAGCAGGCATTGGCACTACTGCGTGGGAAGATTTGAGAGCTGCATTCTCTAAAACGGGAGAAGACGTAGAGAAAGCATTTTCAATAGCTGGCAGAGAAATTGAAAAAGCCTTCAAAAGGGCAAGAGAAGAAATTGGAGAAGCAACCAGGCGAGAACCTGCCGTTTGCTCACACTGTGGAGAAAAAAATTTTGCTGGCGCTCACTTCTGTTCCAAGTGCGGCAAAAAGCTAGACTAAGACAAACTTGGCGCTCGCATAAAAAGGCGCGCGCATTCTTATAGTGTCGTTCAATGTGAATTTTGTTTTCAAACTCAGCACAAAGCCGTTTGGATGACATGTTCTAGTAGGAACCTATATGAGTTTAATTAAAATTGCGCGCACATAAACACTGCATCGCTAGTTTTTTTTACGTTCTAGGTAGCGCTCTAATATTTAGCCAAGTTATGTACGTGCAATGCAAAAGAATTATTTAGAATCAATTCAGATTAATGGCAAACCATTTGAGGGGTTATTTCGAATGAAGAAGAAAACGGAGAAGCTCCTTTTTGAGTTGTTAAAGAATTCCAAGAGGAGTGACAGGGAAATAGCGAAAGTTCTGGGAGTGTCTCAACCAACTGTAACAAGGATGAGACAGAGACTTGTAAAGGAAGGCGTGATACGAGAATTCACTGTAATACCAGACCTAGTAAAAATGGGATATGAAATTATGGCGATTTCTAGTGTTAAAACAAGGAACCCCTCAACTGTCGAATCAAGCAAGGAAGCTGCAAAATGGATGATGAAATTTCCGAATATCATGTTTGCATCAAGCGCTGAAGGTATGGGAAAGAACGGAGTAATTATTTCTCTACATAGAAACTACACCGACTATTCCAGATTCGCCAGGGAACAACTACTACATTGGGCAAAGGACTACGACACTATGCTCATCAGCCTAAAAGGAATTATTGCCAAACCCTTATCACTGAGATACCTAGCAGAGTAAAAATCAACAGAAGATTAACCTCATTCTTCCTATTCATCATATCGTGTTGCATGCGCTCCGCGCACATGTAGAAAATACTACTAGAAAATACTTTCAGAGATTATTTAAGTAGACACGCGCATCTTCATCGGGGTTTGAAGGGGCGCTGAAAAGAGAAAGGAGTTCTTATTTTTCTAAGAACAAGACCCCCCAGACCTCTCCGAAGCGCGTCATTAGCTTTTTGAGTGTGTACATTTAAGTCTTGTTGTATGCATCTGCAAAAAGGCGCGTACGCATGAAGAAGTTGCAATGCTCCTTTAGAAGACTTGGAAAGCAATAACCTAATGTGCTTTGTAGTGCCTTGCGCATTTCTAGATGTAATATCGTTGGTCTTTTGTCTTCTTTATTATTTCAAGGAAAGCTCCAGCAAGATAGCCTAACCATTGTTGTTCTTGTATGTCTAAGCCAGCCTCTTCAATTGTCACGGCTTTCTCTCTTGAAGTGGCTCCTGCTTTCTCAATTTTGTTAATAATTCTTTGACGCATTTTGAATTGAAGCCCAGAAAGCGCCAAATCATAAGTCACCCTACTACGATCTCATGAAATAAATCAGTTCATCTGCTGAGGATAACAAAAGTCTACGATAAGCCTTCATTGCTTCTTCTCGCCTTTTACCTTTCAAGTCAACTATTTCCTTTCCCAGTATTTCTATTTCAAACTTCCTTGCTTCTTCTCGATCTGACTGGTTGAACTCCTTGTTCGCTAGTTTCATAGTTTTGACTTCACTTTTTTGGTAGAATCGCCAAAACAACTGACAAAACGCATTAAAGCCTTTTGCCAATATTATTTACAAGAATTCTACCTTTAACATAGTACACTTGGTCACATATTAAAATATTGTGTATTAATAGTTCAGAAGCGAAGTTAAAGTCTTTATTCCTTTGTATGAACAACTAGAAGTTTCTAAATTGGAGAAATGCAGAAAAGTTATAGCAGAACCAAATCAATTAATAGAATCGGAAAGATAGGAGTTTTATTGAAATGTCGGTTAATGTTAAAGTGATTGTGCATACCGTTCCAGCGATATGCATGATATTGGGTTTTTTGTTTATTGTAGTTGGATACGAAGCTGGTTGGGTTTTGATTGTATTGGGTTTCATTGCGCGCAAAATGGTACAATGCTACTTAGAAGTGAAAGCGTCAAGAGCATCCATTGAAGTTGGCAAAATTCTCTTAGGGACCCCATAAAAGAAGGGGTGCGAAACACATTAAATGCTAAGTTTTGTTATTACGATGTTAAAGGTAACGTTAAATCTACCTATCTTGTAATATGTGTTTTGCCCAATTTCAGCAACCTCTCTCCCTATACTAAGAGCATAAAAAGAAAAGAAGTAGAACCCAGTTTGTAGACGACAAATATGCATTAGTCAATCAGCTTGAAGAAATCTCGTTCAGTTATTATGCCGACCAACCTCTCATTTTGTACCACAGGCAGAGCTCCAACTTTTCTCTCCTGCATGAGCCTAGCCGCTTGTCCTACATCAGCCTCCGGATCAACCTTCACAACGTCCTTCACTGCGATTTCAAGAATCGAAGTTTGCAAGACTTGAGCGATTGTTCCGGATTGTAGGTGTTGGAAAACACGACCAGAACCAAAAAAGCGTAGTATGTCCATAACTGTGATTATGCCAGTAAGTTTTCCGTCTTCAACAATTGGTAGTCGTCTGAAACCGTGTTGAATCATCGTCTTTTCAGCTTCAAAAATGGGTGTTTCCGGTTTCGCTGTCACAACTTTTTTGGACATTACATCCGCAACCTTGGCCCCGCCTATTTTTTCGGTGAAGATAAAGGCGATGTCTCGCTCGGTCACGATGGCCCAAACCTGATTTTCTTCATCTACTACGGGTAAGCCACCAACTCTATGCGTTTTCATGCGCTCTATCGCCTCGCCGATGTTGGCAGTGGTCAATGTTGAAGCCACTTCTCGAGTCATGACGGATTTGACTGGCTCGTTTATAGCTTTGTAGAAGTTGCCGCCGTACTTTCGTTGAATTATCTGAAATTTTTCTCCTCCACCAAGATAGTTGACAATGTCGGTGGCGGTGATTATGCCGCGAAGTCTTTTGGTTCCGGGATCTACAACTGGTATGCGCCGAAATCCTGCCTTCACCATGATCCGTATGGCGTCGTATACCGGAGTGGTGGGCGCCATTGTGACCACCGGACTCTTTGCGATGGCCATGATCTCGCCTTCACGTCTCCTAGCGGAGTGAGCCTTTAAGGCGAGGGGGCCTTTTTCTCTTAACCTGCGTCGAAAAGTTTCTCGTTTTCCGCCATGATGTGCTGCTTGCACAGCGTGAAAGGTATCCATGTCGACGGTTGCGACGAATCTTGGAGTGGACATGATCCCTCCTACTTGGATGGGACAAATCGAGGAGTTGACGGTCATCATGCCACCACGGGAGACTAGACCTACGAAGTGTTTGCACTCGTCTACAACTGAAAAGACGCGTAATCCTCGGTTGCGGAGAGTGGCTCGAGCCTTGGTGGCAAGCTCGTCAGCGTATAGGAAGGGGTAGTTTGGTTCATTACTTCTTGCGCAGGCAAGCAACGGACCTCAGTACCTAGTCCTCAGTTCTGTTCGACAATCCTCACAGAGAAAATGGCCCTCGACTTCTTGAAGGTCGTCGGACCACTGTCCACATTGATCGCAATATCCTGCTAAGGGCG
>Ga0209636_10007317_pt1 | contig 11267 bp, 9 predicted proteins | sample DeeMarSWOR152_54_FD_187464 | JGI IMG/M metagenome (GOLD analysis project Ga0209636, IMG submission 187464) | Marine sediment microbial communities from White Oak River estuary, North Carolina - WOR-1-52-54 (SPAdes) (version 2) | ecosystem: Environmental > Aquatic > Marine > Intertidal zone >... | reverse complement strand
CTCGCCGAATTTCTGAAACACCTTGTCCATGTCCTCCGGGCAGAACTCCCAATACGTAATATACTTCACTTTTTCACTCTCCCTTACTTCTTGGTACTTGTATAGCACCCAACAGGTTGAATAGCATTGAATACAAATTTTACAAATACTCACGGTTCAATCACAAGCCCAAAAAATAAATACCTGAATTTTTTCCACTACTCAGATTTTTTATAAAATATAAGGAAAAATACGTTATTTTTTTGCGTTCTGCTCAGATTTATTATAAAATAGTATGAAAAAATAAGGGAATTATTATGTTGTATTTGCGATATATCATTGAACTGGTATATTGTATCGTACATCAATGATCTTTGGGTGTTTTTGAATTAAAATTATACAAGTCGGCGGGCATAAAAAAGAGGGGGGCCTATATACATGAAGAAATCTTCATATAATTAAACAAACACATATCTTAAAAAAATACATGGAATAAACACACTCATATCTTATAGAAAGACATCGGCGATCCTTCCGTGTGTATGAGTCTCTGGTTACTATATACAGATTGAATGGGTTGAAAGGATATCGACATCGAATGGTACCATTATTGAAAAATGGAAAGGGATGCACGCGTGTGCAAACGTTTTTTATTTTCATGAGTAGATAAAATTATGAGTCTATTTGGGGGAACTATGCTCAGTGTAGGTGAGGCCGTTTTACCCTTTTTAAGCCAATTGTTATTTGATTTCTTCCCTGAACTCTTGGGAGCAGGATTGGGTGCTTATCTTGGATATCGTTACGGGATTCGACAAGAAAGACAAATGCGGAAAGAAGAAGAGAAAGAATTGAAAAAAGAGACCATTAAGTCGCTATTAAAGGAATTGGATCTTAATTGTACGATTCTAGGTGATAAAACGGTTATGACTCTGAATATATCTCCTACTAAAAAAAATCCTTGTGACATCGTTCCTTTAATAACGTCATCATATAATAGTGCTGTGACTTCAGGTAGATTTAGTTTATTATCTCCGACAAACCAAATTAGTCTATCAGCATATTACGAAGAGTGTAAAAGAATAATGAATAAAGTATCAATGGTAGAGACAACCTATAGGATTAGTAATGAGGATATACAATCCTATATAGATCAAATAAATGAAATTGGAGAACCATTATCTGATTACATCATTGAGATACAAGAATATATTAAATCAGAATTAGATGATATTACATGATCTAATTCTCGAACGCGCGTCCACGCAGACTCCCCTTTTATCGCACACCAAACCTAATCTATTCGCAATAAATACTTCGAAAAGATCGAACAACATCGAAGCCTTTAAAAAAATTTAACTTTCAAACCCTGTTGACAAACCCGACCGCCGATACCAATCTGTACAGATCAATTGAAATCTTTACTATTCATAGAGATTTTGAATAACTGCAGTACTCCCCCACCGTTAAAAAAATAGAATCAAAACTCAGTCAAACGGCTACCCTATACATAATTTCATGTGACTTGTGGGAAGTTATTAGAAGGTTCAAGAAATATTTAAAAATCAAAAATCTGTCCCTAATTCTCTGAACATAGTTGAGTGACGCTCCAACAAAAATAATATCAGATTTCTTGAACACTCATTATCGACATTTAGATTCAATTGCTTGGTCGATAAGAAGCAAATACAATTTAAACACTGATGGCAATTATTTTGAATTAGTCCCCTATTTAACAAAAGAAGACAGTTATTTCAATAGAAGAAAACCTGATTCAGTTGGTGATAAAAAACAAGCATTAATTAATCTTAGAAATTCTTGGTATAATGAGTCAGCTTTTTTAGATAAATCAAAATATGGCGTGGAAACTGCAAAATTTATGCCTTGGGATATTGTCACGTTTTATTATAGCATTTTTAGTGCTTTATCAGCAATAGTAAGATGCGATAATGATGATGCATCATTAAAAGGACATAAAAGAATGATAAATTGTTTCACTAATCATTATTTAACTAGAAAATGTCTTTGCAAAGATGTGTTTATTCCTCCTCTTTGTATAATTAAATTAAAGAGTGGGAAATTTCGACCTCCTTTTGAAGAAATGGCAACTATAAACGAATATATTGGATATAATCAAGTAGGATTAGAAAATTGTATGAACAGCCTTCAACAGAATAACAACACATCTTTATTCCATTATTTTCTGGATTTAAGAACTTGGGTAAATTATGAGGATTCTTATATTTTTAGAAGATTATATGGAGAAAGTATTAGACCAAACTTCTATAGACATATGTATTGGATATTGTCTTCTTTTCTTTCTATTGCTGAAATCTACTTGATATGGATTTTTGGATATGAGAAAATAAATGAAGAAAAATCTCTTTATATCTCAGAGTTTGACAGATACTTTGAACCAGAAGTTAATCCTGAAGATAGAGTTACCTATAATCTAAAAAAACGATTTGAGTACTATGATAATTTTAAGAAGAACAAACTAGCTTAAAGACATAATACTTAAAGTAAAAAAATTTATGCATATTTATATATATTAATTATTTAGACGTATTATTATTTTTCTTCTTTCTATTTTTCCTTATCAAACTGAATCAATTCTAACCAATTTGGAGGAATATAATCAATTATTCGATAAGGTGGTTGATTTCTAGGATTTTTTGCTAACCCTAATGATTCTGCAATAGTCAAAAAGATACTCACTGCTTGAAAAGTTCTTCCAACTCTATTGGCAATATCATTTACCATGAGCTTTTGATCCATTAACGCCCACATCATTTTTCTTTCATTTGTAGTACATACCTTTTCAAGTTCTTTTGTTATAGCTTCAGCATTTACAAAAGTCAATATCTTATTGATTTTTTTTAATTCCTCTAAAATTTCTTCATTACTCAATCTTTTTTTCCTCCTCTTCTATTTGTTCTTCTTCTTCTTCTTCTTCTAATTCTTCTTCAATTTTTTCAGAAGTAAGAAGTGGAATATCTATTCCAAAATCTTCAAATAAAAATAATTTTCTATATCTTTCGCCACGACCAACAGTAATGGGCTCAACTATACCAATTTTACTCCATTTATGCCATAAACTATGTACACCGCCATATGAAGTTTTCATATTGAAACTTTTACTCTCTGAGACTATATCTCTTATCCCCCGATTCCCATCACTTAGATGATAAATTAATTTATCTCTATCAGATTGTAAGTTTTCTGTTAAAACATTCTTTACATTATTCCATCCAGAAAATTTAACCCATTTTCGGATATCCTCTAAGATTTCTATTATTTTGTTATTTAGTTCGCTCATCCCTACCATCTCCGATACTTGAAGTAAATAAAAATTTTAGTTAGATAAATAATTAATGCTTTTCCCTGAAATTATTTTTATAGGTTGGGAGTTTTAGATAAATTATAAACTTCGTAGGCGTGAGGGGCTTGATTCATGAGGATATTTTTCGTTTACTGAAAGAAAAAATGAAAGTTAGTACCCCAACAGTTTATCGTAGAATAAATAAAAAGAAAAGAGAGCTAGGACTAGCATATACAACAGATATTGCTGCTTATGTTTTAGCTGCCGAATATAATATTGACCTTACAAATTATCTTCATGAAGATATATTGAAAACTATCAGAGAGGCAATGAAAAGTGCACCTATAATTATTCGGGAAAAACAACCAACTGGAAAAGGAAAGAAACTCACTATCGTTAAATTTCCTGAATCTTTTAAAATAAATTGTCCCAATATACCTGATTCGATACTTAAAGATGCACATCAAATGAATCGTATTTATCCATATTTTTATGTATTTGAAAATTCCATAAGATATTTTATTATTAATATTATGCAAAATAAATATGGTTCAAATTGGTGGGAAGAAAAAATAAGCGATAAAATAAAAAATATAGTGAATAATAGAAAAACAAAAGAAGAACGGAATAAATGGCATGGGAAAAGAGGGGTACATCCAATATTTTACACAGACATAGATCATCTAAAAAATATAATCAATGCAAACTATCACGATTTTAAGGATGCATTACCTCAAATTGATAATCCAATTGGGTGGCTCTCAACTAGAATAGATGAAATTGAACAATCTCGAAATATTATAGCACATTTCAACCCTTTAAGAAAAAGAGATATTACTAGAATCAAGATGTATCTAGAAGATTGGATAGATCAAATATCAAAATAATTTAATTCCCATCCTTTTCATTAGAAATTCTTACTTAGTATGTTCTCGTCAGTTTCATTGATGTGGGTATCATTTTGAGCCCACTGAGTACGGTGAGTACTCCTTTTCCTACCTCCCATATTTTTTTTGAATTTTAAATCGAGGGTATTATTGCCGTACTCACCATACTCACCGTACTCATTTTATTTTCAGGATACAGTTCATCAATTAATTCTTGTTTAACGCGTGCACACGAAAAAGTTTTATCTAAAATATTATCATTCAATTCACAATGGAATTTAAGTGGGTCGCATATGGCCTGATAACCCTGATCGTGTTGCTCGGTTTTTCTAGCCTATACCTAGCTATCCGAATGTGGCGGGAGCTGATGGAATAACTTTAAAAAATGAAAAGTGGTGCATGCATTGTCAATTTATAATCGTTGTCTTTTTATCCCTTCAATGACTTTCTTCATTTGTCTTTGAAATTCTAATTCGTTTTTTGTTTTTATATAATTTCTGAAATCTACAGGCACATATGGACTAAATATTTTCGGTATAATGTTATGCTCCCCCCTTAATAAGATTGGTACAAAGCGAGTGCCCTCTAACACTCTTCTTTGTATTATTGCATCCCTTTCGATTTTTGCCCAGCCACTCTCTTTAAAATATTCTGGTGACCAAATCATTATTGAACAATCATATTTTTCTAACATGTCATTTAATATTTCAGGTAATGAATTACCAGCATAAACTATAAATTCATCAAACAATATTTCAAACTCATTTCTAAAATTCTTTGATATAAATTCAGAAATTTTATTTGCGAACCATTTATCTATTGTTTTATACGATATTGCTACCTTTATTTTTTTAGTTTGCATTACATCAATATTTTCTGTTAAGCTTCTAGTTTGTCTGGGTAAATTAAAAAGAATAATAGTTGCTTCTGATACATGTTCCGGTTTAAAAAAACTAGGAAATGTAACAACATGTTGTAAATATGTTTCATTACCAATTTCTCCAGCTAGTTCTATTGCTTTCATAATTATATCATCAGTATAATTTTTAGAGTAATAAAAAATGTTTTCAGTAACACTAAAATCGCTTATTTTTTTAACTTGGTTTAATGCTTCATTTATTAAAGTCATATTAAATAGAAGAGGATTATTAATAACTTGTTTTATAATATTTATTTCTTTTATTTCTCCAGCATATTTTATAGCATTTATTAGTTGTTCTTCATTATATAATGAAGGCCAATTGATCATCTGTTTTATTAATTTTAGTTTTTCAGACATATCATTAAATAATCAAACGCCCAACTATAATAAATTTTTGAATCTTAACACAATTTAAGGCGGCGAGAATGATAGTTTATCTCTAAACTATTACAAGAGACGATACTGAAGTCTTTTAGGAATAGTGCTCAAAGGCTTATCAGGGCAAATTGACAGAGGTAGGTTCGGTTAGACATGTTCTTCCGTTGTGCCCCACATCTATGAATCCCGAGAAGTTGGATCATACCTAGCTATCCGAATGTGGCGGAAGCCGATGGAATAGCGCCTTTATGCAATTATGATGTATACGCTTGCAGATAAATGTTAGAGAATCGTTATATTAAATATCTTGAGCAGGATTTTGTTCTGGAGTTAAGGCGCGCAAAGTTAATTTATTGCATTTTTTAAAATAAAATATTTATATTCGGTATACAATAAATTAAAGGTGGTTTCTTGTTAGTTGAGATGAAAAACGAAAAAAAAGAAATACCTATTTGGCATGATATTAGAGAAAATATAAATAACATAGAAAAATATGAAGATGAAATAAAGAAAAAATTAAAATACAAAATAGATATATATGAACATAAAATTAATTTAATGATATCCTACTTATTTGGCACTAGTATAGATGAAACGTATAAAAAAAAGAAAGAGGAATATGCAACAATTGGAAATGATTTTTATGTAGATACAATAAATGATATTGATGCATTAATATTAGATATACATAAAACAGCAAGAAAAGCTAGAAAAAAATCAATTGCCATTCCACTAAACCCTAAATATGAAGAATGGTCAAAAGAAATATTAGAATATAGTGAAAATATTGCTGATAATGAAATTTTTAAAGGTGTGTGTCGTCCTTTACAAGCTGTAATAAAAATATGTTTTAATAAATTTTTATATCCTGCACCGGGATATAAAGATAGAAAAAATAGAGGTATGGAAAGAGTTAATGTAACACATAAACATTTATCAGAAATACGTGAATGGGAATTAGGATTATGTCATAATTTTAAAGAATATGATTTCACTAATTTTTTTGGTGGGGCATATAAACCTGATTATAACGTATACTTTAATAAATTATTAGAAAGAAATGATTATTATAATAAAAATGATATTAGAGAAACAATGATTTTGAAAAATGTAGTATTTAATCCATCTAGTAATGAAAAATATCATTATAATGAATATTTAGATATTGTAAGAAAAATAAAAAGAGAATATATTAAAAAATACGATGATGATATGAATATTAATACTAAATTATTCTTAACTAAGAAAGATGGAAAAAAAGGAAAAGAACCTCACGATATTTTAAAATCAAATGTAATATCATCATTAAAAAGTAAATCAAAAAATATCTTAACAGAATATGCAAATTATGATGTTGTTGATCTTGACCAAAAAAAAGTTTATGAATGTGGGCATACTAGTGCTAAAAAATTATTAGATTGTTTTGGTGAAGAATATAAAGAAATTAAAAATATAAACCAATTCTATGTATTACAGTTTTATGATAAAAATAATAAGTCTAAATTATATAAATTTCAAAAAATGGACACATATAGATAATACGCATGCTCCTATGTGATATTTTATCTCTAACCTATTACATGAGGTGATGTATAATCTCATAAATTTCTCAAAACAAAATGTAAGTAAACTATTTATCTTTCCACCAAGTCAATCTCCGAGGGTTTATGGGTATTGTGGCAGAGCTTTCCACTCTGGTTATTTTCCTCGCCCGTGTCGTAACCGCATAAAAACGACACACCCTCTAACAATTCTGAAATGCTTTTAAGCTCAGTATCTCAGGATTGCGTGCGCCCGATCCACCCGATCCGCCATCCACCAACATATAGGTTATTTTTTTTACTCCACTCCTTGGATTAAAGGGACGAAAAGACAAACGGATCTGGACGATATAGAAAAAAAATAATTTAAGAAGTGTTTTTTTAGACTTTATGATCTTGATCTAATCCGCCAATCCGAACGGTGTGTATCCGTAAAAATGTTTTGAAGTCTATGAAGGAATTACCAATTTCATCGCTCTGCATTTCCTCATACCATTCTTTTGTTGCATCTTGCAAATCTTCTATTTTTATTTGATTGACTTTTATCATATTTCTTTCTATCTCTGGTACTGAATAGTAATATCCTCTTTTGGTAACAGTTGGCCTGTTTTCTTCTGCCCAACCTTTCTCCGGGGTTTTGATTGCTGTTTCACGTTCCACTCTTTCACGATCTAATATGCCCTGATTGTACATGTTTTTTAATTCATCTGTGATGGCAGTCTTTCTGATATTTAATTTCTTTGTTAGAATATCTACGAGATCTTGTGTATATACTCCACATACTATTCTATTTGTATGTAAGACCATCTCTTTTGTGTTTTCTTTTATTACCTCAACAATAATTGCCCTTCTTTTGTTCATTCTGAAAAAAGATTGAAATGTATGTTTCAAACAATATTTTAAGAAGTACTGCCAATCCTCTACTGTTACTACAATATAATTCTTATCTCCCTCCTGCATGATGTCCCTCTTAAAGATATTTAAAAGCGCAATTGCACCTAGAGCTTCTCTGATTTTATTTTTATCTTCTCTAACTCTAACTTTGCTTCTATCTAACTGTTGTACAATTTTATCCCAGAAAGGAATTACTTCTCCATGAATTTCTCCACTTCTCATTATTTCGTTGAGGATATTAAAAGCACATCTGTATTTATCTTCCTCAGATGGTTTTAGATATCCTTTTTTCATTCTTGTTTCCTCTGTATATTTCTTTTCCTCATCTTTTCTCAAAATTCTATCTGTTTGTTCTTCAGTATCATCAAAGAATGTTGCCGAATATCTGGTTTCTTCCTCTTCTGTATCCTTATCTCGAACACCAGTAACTATTACCATCATATCGGGCAAAGTCTCCTCATCAACTTCTCCTGTCTCTGGATTTGTTACAAGATATACGGCTTTGGTTCTTTTACCCAATTTATCTCTACTGTGCATCATATTTAATAGATATGTTGATCTTTCTGTACCGTCTTTTTGATTGACAACCATTATTCTTCCTGTTTTATTTTTCTTCCATTTTCTCAATGCAGTAGGACTTAGACCAATTATGTATATAATCAGATGTTCTGGAATAAGCCAAACTATTTCCTCAATTATAAATGTCTTTCCTGTAGCAGATGGAGCAATCACGTTAACAAAATCATAGTAGTCTGTCAATCCTTGAATAAACTTCAAATAAACATATGCAATTGTATCCTCTTCTCCAGCAACTTTCCTTTGAACCTCTTTGATTATGTCTTCTAGCAAACCATCCTGCATCAGCCAAGAAATTGCCTCATTCTGTTGCTCTTGTGAAAATATTTTAGGGGGGCACACTTGTCGGATTGGCGGATTATAATCGGACAGCCATTCATCCTGAACCTCACCACAAATTTTACGTATTCGCTTTGCTGTCTTGTGCAATAGTTTCGCATCCTTAGCAGTAGGATCTTCACAACCATCTATCAGAACCATAATTTCTTGAACTATACCGCTTTTCTTGCTTGTCAAACGTCGAGATAAATCCGCAATTTTATATTCTTCATAGGCTCCAATCATTTTCCCCTTTCTCTGTAGATTGACCAAACATTGTTTTCCACGTATCTCAAATGCAAGATAAAGTAAATCGTCAACTCTCTCAATACCGTCTTCTATATCAACAGCCGGATTTATACATTTCAATATTTTCTCTGTCATACGTATTTCACCTGTGCTCTCTCCATAAGAACCTCCTTATTCTTCCCCTGATGCGCTTCAGTACACGCTGGACTTTTCCTTCCTCTATCCAGCTTTCATAATCGTCACTATTCAAGAAAACAGGTTGTGACTAACCTTCTTGGTATGGAGAGTGCCACAAGAAGAACGTCCGATCCTCGACGCATCGCCTCAAATATAGTCTTTTCCGGGTCACAGGATCATAGAGAGTTTTTGCCTTAGTCAAGGCCACCCCCTTTGATCCATAACATTTATATTGTTCTTTATCGTATTCATACTTGAATTCACCACCTGAATTCTTTTTTTATTGGAGTTCTTCATAGGCCTTGGCTTTATTGAACAAGTCCTCTACAACGTCACTGATCATTGTATCAGGAGTTTTTCTGGACATTATCTCACACCATTGCTCTATGGTCACTCTTATTACTGTATATCCCTCTTTTACTCTCATTTTTCATATCACCTTTCGTGTTTAGAAGACTTTAAAAAGTTATAAGAAACTTGAATTTCTAATATCTTTCTCTAAATCTTCAGGGAAAATATAGGTATAACTTATTAATAAATGTTTCGTTTATAATAATCTTTTAATATGATTTTTTAATTGTGTTTTTTACAATAGACTTTATTTTTATAGTAAAAAAATATATTAGAAATATAGCTTATTCAAGGAAATCTTTTTTTGAAGAGTTTATCCGCTTCATCTAAGCTTATCTCTCCTCTCTGTATCCGATCATAAAGTTCTGAACGATACTTCCACTCATCCAATGAGAACCCAATAACTTCTTGCAACTTTTGAACTTCTTGCTTCAGTTCATCAATCTGATACTGGAATCCCAGAGCAAGTTTCCCTACCTCTTTCTCTATCTTGGCCAACTTCTCCCCTCTCTGTCTTTCACCATCAACACTGAAGTGCTCCTTTGCTTTCTCATAAGCTGATTGAATAACTACCTCACTGATCTGATAGTGAGGGCTTGCCCCCCCTCTCTGCCATCCCATCATTGCATCCTGAACTTCAACATTGATTTCAGCAAGCAACAGGCAATTCCTGAAAAAGTCTCTGAGATTCTTAGTTTCCCACTCCCTCAGTTTCTCTATACCTAAAGCCTTTTCTACCAGAGATTTGATTCTGTCATTTATTGTTCTCTGTGTGTACGGGTTCCCCTTTCTGGTCACTAGAAGATATCCTGAAGAGGGATATCCTCTTTCCTTCAATATCGGATCGAGATAGAACAGGACTTCCTCGCCCAGAATGAAGTGCTGATTTACTGCCGACTTCTCTCGGGCCTTGATCCCATAGACGGGCTTTTCCGTGAGTTTCCCGTTCTCATAAAGCCTAAGTCCCTCGATTCTCAGTTGTGCTACATCTACCGGGCTTAATCCGGTTGATCCCAGAATCAACAACAGGGGCCTGTCCCTCGGATTGCACACACTGAAGATTGCCCTGAATTCAACGTTGTCGATAACCCATTTAGGTTTCTTTGAAGCCTTAACCTCGGGCAATTCTTCGAGTTTCAACTCCCCCCTCCTGAACTTGAGATCGAGATAGTGGTGGGAGAAGAAAGAACGAACAGGGATCAAGTACTGTTGACCTGTCTTCACTGACAGGCCCTCCTTCATGATCTCCCGGCCCCACTCCTTCAGCTTTTCCTCGAAGAACCGCTTAACCTTCAGGTCGTCACTTTTCAGGTCTTCCTTTCTTTTCTCTAACTGCTCCCTCGGGGGCATTCCCAACCATTTCACCCATTTGATGAAATTCCTTCTGTATCCCTTGGAATAAGCGAACTTGCTTATCCATTCTTCCACGAGCGGATCGTTCATCCACTCGGGAACTTTCGCCATCCTCCTACACCTGTAGGAAAGAAACTTGTTATATTATAAAAATTTTACTATTCAACAGTTATGAGATCCAGAAAAATCCTTGTTGCACAACGTGTTGAGTCGTATAGCTCCCCACCTCGGAGCTGGGATCCTACTAGAACGCTAATAAAACCTTGAACTTCATCTGATCCTTTGGGTCTATAACATTTTGGACACGCCTAACGAACGACAAT
>Ga0209636_10007315_pt1 | contig 11267 bp, 11 predicted proteins | sample DeeMarSWOR152_54_FD_187464 | JGI IMG/M metagenome (GOLD analysis project Ga0209636, IMG submission 187464) | Marine sediment microbial communities from White Oak River estuary, North Carolina - WOR-1-52-54 (SPAdes) (version 2) | ecosystem: Environmental > Aquatic > Marine > Intertidal zone >... | reverse complement strand
AGCCCTTTAGAGGCTGGAAGGGGTAAGTATTCCCCGCCTGCGAGCCCCGAAAGGGTCACCTCGAAAGCAGGGAAGCGAAAGGACAAGGGTTTTCGCTAATCAAAAATAGAATTTGCCATATAATGAACAGGTTATGGAAATACACCCTATAAAACTCCGGGAACTCCAGGTAGGAGGCCACAAGACAGGGGGTATTGTAGTTGAGCCTTGATGCTTGTGTCTACGAGTCATCCCAGAGGGTGGGGCAGTGGGTCTGACGCCTTTCTTTGAAATCCTTCAAAGCCCTTGTAGCTCCGGGCATCTGATCAATCATTTGGTTATGCGAGATAAACTTCAGTTCCTACTTTTTCAGCACTTCCACCATTTCAATTTCTTTTAGCCGCCAGATGTCTTCAATTTTCTGGAGCTTGCATTTCAACTCATGGTGCTCCTCAATAAATTCCCCTGTTGTCAATTTACTTTCCATGCTTGCGGTTAAATTGACTAGAGCAGTGCCTTTCTCAGGAAAATCAATGACAAAATCACACAACTTCAGGGATATTTCTGAACACTGGGAGCGTGCGCTAAGAACTAGAGTTGGCAGTTCATCGGATGAAATATCTCTGGAGAATGAGTAGGCGGGTGCATGAATTTTGCACGTTTCGGTAAACACCTCTCTTATTCGGTTTGCCTTTGCGGCCGCAATAATTTGGCTTTCCTCAGGCGTTTTTCCTATTTTTTCGGCAAGGAATTCAAACTGCTTTTTTACCTTTGCCTCTTCACTTTGCGAAAAGATAAAAAATGCGATTACCCCTGCTACCAGAACTCCTCCAGCAACAATACTATATTTTGCCTTTACCACAACGGCGCTCCAATTACCCTGTCAATTGATGTTTGTCCAAACTGGTGAACACCGATAGGAACACTTCGGTTATCCCCTACAACATAAACATGACTCTTATGAACCTTGCGCGGGGAAAGATTCCAGCCTGATGGGTAGCGCACATACGTTTCATCAATTTTCTTTTCATTCACAAAAAGGGCCCCATTCCGAAATTCCACAACATCTCTTTCCAGAGCAATCAGGCGTTTCAACAGGATGACTTTTTTACCTGCTAAACGGATGGCGACAACATCGTGTCTTTCAGGTTTTGAGAAAATATATCGCAACATGAAACAGAAATTAAAGTCTCCGTTCATGTATGTGGGCTCCATGCTGTGTCCCTTTATGCGAAAGGGAACACAGATAAAATTGAAAAAAATAAACGTACAAAGGGCAACAAGCAATATCCTGAAGAGGTATTGTCTTGTAATTATAGGTAAGAAAAAATGTTTAAGATTCGATTTCAATGATATTCGACCACGAAATAGGCAAAACAAAAGAGAATTGAAAACTTGATAGAACCCAGGTCAATTAAACGGATATCTTTTTGGGTGATCATACAAGATGCCCTGAAACGGAGTGTTAGGCCCCGCCACTTCGTTCACTTTCTTGCAGCGTATTATACTGAATTTCTAAAAAAAGTAACCCTTTCCTTGCCGTGCTTCCGCACGGGGTATCCAGGGTTCGTTTTTCATGAACAATATGTTTTTAGATGTCTCATTTCAAGGATCCAAACATCGGGCTATCAGGCTGAACTAAAAAGAGGAGGAATGGCGATCTGAACCTACATTGATATCTTCATGTTAAAAATTGACAGTACCGACTATTGCGGATAGATTACATGGTGTTGGAATCAAATCCTTGCAGTGAACCTGAATGGCAGCTCTTATTGTTCTCGGCATGCTGGGCCTTACATGATCGAGCCGGAGGGACAGGAGACTCCTGGAGAGGTGCCGTCCGGCTGATCGTCCAAGGTGTCCGGAGGAGATAGCAGCTGCCATCGTCGTTATTGGCTCTGTTGAGCCGCGATATGTTACCGGATCCAACCCGGTTACTGATGGTGGCATGACGGCCTGGTGGCTTTCCTGGGAGGGAGACAATGGCAAGGATATTTGGCCGGGAATTTACCCGCTCTGAGTTACTTCAGAGGGTGGGACATATCTCTCAGCTTGCAGGGGTGCGACCCATGAGACTCGAAGACGGAAGCGAAGAAGGTGTCCGGCTAATTGAAGTACGCACTGGCTCAGGCTTCCGCTTCAACGTCCTGGCATCCCGTGGGATGGATATCTCTTTTGCTGAATACAAGGGGATCCCTCTTTCGTGGAGATCCTGTACGGGTGATGTGTCCCCCGTCTTCTATGAACCGGAAGGGGATGGCTGGCATCGCATCTTCTACGGCGGAATGCTTGTGACCTGCGGGTTAACGAATGTCGGCGGTCCATGTGAGGATCAGGGCGAAGAGCTCGGGCGTCATGGAAGAATCTCAGCCACTCCCGCTGAATCTCTCTATGCGGAGGGCCAATGGGAGGGGGATGAATACAACCTGACTATTCAAGGGAGGATGAGACAGGCTGCTTTTTGGGGGGAGAATCTCTCACTGACAAGAAGGATCCGCACCAGGTTGGGGGCATCCATGTTCCAAATTGAGGATGAGGTTGAAAACCATGATTTCAGCCCCGCACCCTTGATGTTCCTCTATCACGTGAATATTGGGTTTCCACTACTAAGTGAGGAGAGCACTTTCCTCATACCCTCCAAAGAAATAGTCCCGATGGATGCGTCTATGAAGGCAGAGGTCTATGACAGGCTTCATGACCCCTTACCTGAGGCTCAAAGTCAAGTCTTTTACCACGAGACGGCTTCCCATCCTGATGGCAGTGTTCCAGTAGCCCTCATCAATGAAAAGCTTTCACTTGGATTATATATCCGGTACAACAGAAACCAGCTCAAGAACCTGGTTCAGTGGAAGATGCTTGGGCAGGGGGCCTATGTGCTGGGGATTGAACCGGCCAACTGCCATGTTGAGGGAAGGGCAGCTGAGCGAGAGAGAGGAACCTTGGAGTCCCTTCCACCGGGTGGCAAGAGGACCTTTTCTTTGGAGCTTGGTGTACTTGACTCCAAGGCCGAGCTCAGGGATTTCAAGGAAAAGATAGAAGGCCTCACTCGTGAAGGATGATTGAGGAAGCCACTCCTGGATACTATCGGAATAGGGCACATTCACTTTTGGGACTTAGGAGCAACAATCCCTTTGCGTGTCTGCGGCATTCTCAGAGAACAAGACCCCGATGTCTTCAAGCAAGTGACATCTTTGAATTTTATCCTACGCTCCAAAGCGTCTCCTGCGCCACTGATCGAAGACAACGACAACGATGATAACGACACCCATTATCACGCGTTGCCAGAAGGCCGAGACATTGAGCAAGTTCAGGCCATTCCCCAGAGCCCCCATAATGATTGCGCCGATCATACTGCCAACAATGGTACCCTCCCCACCGAACAGATTGGTACCACCTATCACCACTGCTGCTATGCACTTCAGCTCCACCCCGGTGGCCATCAATGCATTGGCCGAGTTCATACGTCCAGTGAGCACGATGCCTGCGATCGCCGCCATCAAGCCCATGAAGATGTAGGTTACGATCTTTGTGCGAATAACCTTAATGCCTGATACCCTCGCTGCCTCTCTATTGCCACCGACGGCAAAGATGGCCCTCCCCACGCCGGTATGACTCAGCATCACCCACCCAATGACGACGGCGACAAGGGCAATCAAAGCTCCAGTCGGTATGCCCAGCAGTTCTTCGCCTCCCATCCAGATAATCTCCTTGGGCAAATAGCCTTTAAGTTCAGTGGCTGTCAGGTGAGAGGGAATGGGCAGGCCACCCGTCACCAACAAGGCGGCACCTCGGGCCGTTTCCATCATTCCCAGAGTTGCGACAAAATCGGGAATCCGCCCTTTTGCAATGACCAGCCCGTTTACAAGCCCTCCCGCCATAGCCTACCCCAATAACGGCATATGTTGTGGGCGCTTTTCTGTTGACATACAAGGCCATTTCACCCTATACTTTCCCTCCAACAAAGGGAGTTTTTATCATTTCCCGATGAAATACTGAGAAGCCATACAATCTTCCCCTTGCCATGTTTTTTGTTGCATGTATTTTTTAGCTTTCTGACTGGGTGGACTTGTAGCGAAAATTATTCTTCATCTTTATACATAATTTTCATCATTCCCTTTCCGACGGCGCACCTCCTTACAAGCCCAAAAGGCGCTGTTACTTAAAGGTTTTTTTAGGAGTTCTCTACCTCTGAGCGGAGGTGAATAGATATGTTCTTCCAGAAGCAGAGAACCCCAGAAGGAGTTATGCCGCCTCAGTTAGGCGTCGCCTCAGTTGGCTTAAAGCATGGAAAGCTCACTAAAACCTGGTCAGGCACCACATGGCCCTCAGAGGACCGCCATGCAACCCTACACCCGAACAAGAACCACAAGCAATGCTCAAGATCCTAAAGGAGGTGAGCCTTAAGTTTACAGCGCCGCCCAAAAGACCAAAAAGAATTAAAAGCACGAAGGTAACCAAGTTATTGTGTGTGGCATGAAGAAAAAGTCCTTCCTCAAAATGGAAAACATTCACAAGTTTTACGGTTCAGTCCACGCTCTTAAAGGAGTGGACTTTGAAGTAGGATCAAATGAAATTGTCGGATTGATTGGTGATAATGGCGCTGGGAAGTCAACTCTGGTAGAGATAATTGCTGGCAGCCTCTCAAAAAGCAAGGGAAAAATTTTCGTGAAGGGTAAGGAAGTGGACATTCCTTCCGTAAAAGCAGCCCGGGATCTCGGAATCGAAATGGTCTACCAGGACCAAGCTGTTGTAGAGACATTGAGCGTAGCCAAAAACATTTTTCTAGGTAGGGAACTCCTCAGACCCGGTTTGATCAGATTATTAGATATGGGAAAGATGGAAAAAGAGGCCGAAGGGATTACAAAATCATTGGGTTTGGACATAGCTTCTCCCGATCAAGAGGTAAGATTTTGCTCTGGTGGGGAGAGACAGGGAGTTGCCATTTCAAGAGCCATGTATTTCAAGGCTGAACTCGTTATCTTGGATGAACCTACTGCGGCTCTATCTATCGTTGGAGTTCAAAAAGTATTGGAATTCATACGGCAGTTGAAAGATTCAGGTGCATCTTGCATATTCATTTCTCATAATCTCTATCATGTATATCCCATTGCAGATAGAATTGTCGTGTTCAGTAAAGGCGAAAAAGTAGCAGACATGAGGAAAGACGAGACCTCAATAGAAGAGCTAGAGCAGATACAGATATCAGGAAAAAGAGTCCCCGCCGCCTAAGTTGGGAGTTGACATGTTGTGATCGAGTAACCTCGTTCCTGATCCACGTTCTTTGCGGCGGGTTGTGGGGAGAGAATTAGGCGTTGATCGTCGAGATGGACCCACCATCGACCCTGTAATTGGCACCTGTGACGTAAGAAGCTTTTTCTGAAGCGAGAAAAACAACGACATTGGCAATTTCCTCGGGCTTTGCAAGCCGGTTGAGGACAACGTTTGGGCGCTCCTTTCGAACAAATTCATCACGGATTTCCTCAACGGACCTGCCTTCCTTTTCGGCGCGTCTTTCAAATATTTCCTTTACCAGTGGCGTCCATGTTGTCGCTGGCGAGACGGCGTTGACGAGGATTCCCTCCTTGCCATAGGTCTTCGATAGATTCTTGGTAAGGTTGATAATCACCGCCTTTGAGGAGTCGTAGTGGGGCTTAAAATCGTCTGGCTGGCTGGCTGCCTCTGAGGCGATGTTGATGATCCGTCCCCATCCCTGTTTACGCATGTAGGGGAGTACCTCTTTGGTGACTCTCACAGTCCCCTTGATGTTCACGTCGTACACAGCTTCCCAGTCGTCGAGGCTCAGTTCATGGAAAGGTGTCTCACCTCCGAGAATCCCGACATTGTTTATCAAAATGTCGATTGTTCCGAACTTTTCAACCGCAGTGTTCACAAGTCTCTTGACATCACCCATATCAGTCACGTCGGTTGGGACTGCCAGCACATTCCCGTAATTGCTCAACTCCGATTCAGTTTTGGCTAGCTTTTCTTCATCGATGTCACAAATGACAACGGAACACCCCTCTTGAAGAAGTACCTTTGCGATGGCTTTGCCTATGCCGCGAGCCGAACCGCTAACAAGTGCAACTCGATCTTGTAGTCCGAGATCCATACTTTATTGAACAATCACAACAATCATAAAAAGGTTTCGCTGTAAAACCCGCTGTAAAGGCTTCTTCTACGTTGGACCGGGTAAAAACTATTTCTTCCAGCTCGCCCTGAAGGATGAGAAGATCGAGCGATTGTGGAAGAAGCTCAGGAAGTATCGGTATCTTTACGCTCCTTCCAGTAAACGGTACGGGTCTTCGTCTTCAAAGTCCAAGTCCAAGTCGGGAAACAGTTCAAATGAGACCCGGGAGAGTGGGGAGGGCCACGAGGGGACTACGAGACGTGAGCGTGATCATCTTTTTATTTATCTTCGGATCTAATAAAAAAATGGTAAGGGAGATGGATAAAAGGAAAATTAGAGAAAAGTTGGATAGATTTCTCGCGGATATTTCTTGGAGATATTAAATCTTAGAAGAAACAAAATCTGTGGAATTTACTAATGTAGAAATAAGGTCCATCCGTGAAAGAGAGTTTCTCAAGGAATTAGAGGAGGAGGGAAGTAAAAGTATTATAGGAGGTAAGGGAAAATTTTCCTACCTGATAAGCAGAAAGAACGGCGAATTATTGGCAAGTCTCGCTAATGAGGACGGAAGTGTGGTAGAAGAACTTAGAGAAGTCACCGAAAAAGAAGCTCTCGAAGTAATGAGGGGTCAAACAAAGAATAGAGGTTCCTTAGGAGGAGTACTAAACCTATTCAGAAGGGGAGAGGAAAAGAAAGAACTTGTTTCAAATACGCTAAAAATTGGATATGAGTCAATAGAAGATATAAACAGAGAAGAGGCGGACAAATCCAAACATAAATTTGTCGTGGTATTGGGTAAAGAGTTTCGGATAGAGCTCAGGGAGGATGGGGGTTGCAGATTATACGTGGGACCCCCCGTAGAATAATTTAGGAAATTTTTTCTCAAATCTTCCGTCCAACTCCCGTTCCCCGTTCACACTCGGTATGTGCTTTCTCCCCTCCGAGTAGATCGGAACCGAGAACACACCCCCGCTGGCTTTTCCTTTACCCGTTCGTCGAGAGGATGTAATCGCAACCCAAGTCCCGTAGGTTCGTCGAGGACGCCCCGCCCCTGTCGGCGACGAAAGTCACGTCCTCGATTCCGAACCTTCCCTTCGGGTCTTACATTGCGACAACGTTGCGAATTATCACTTTAGTATTTCGGGTCGATGAGGATATCCAAAGACAGGCCAGTTCCAGTAAATGAATGGTTCCTTGTAATCCGCTTCGGTGACTACCCGGTCCGGGATAAGAATCCATGGAGTATACGCTGCGCCACAGGTAGAGGGTCTTATCGTATATCCAACGACGCCCCGCTTTGTATGCTCATACCATTGTAGGGGCGCAAAATCCGTGTCCGGCACAGTTGCCTTTATTTGTAACTCCGGAACGTACTTTGCCATTGAGAAAATGTCTCCCATCTTGGGCAGGGCCTCCGGACCATACTTCCAGAACCGCTTCAAAATTTCAAGGCATGTCGCTGTCATGTAGCCTCCAGTCGGCATCATACGGCAGTAGTCCTGATATCCGTTTATGTACCCGTCTAGGTTAACGGGGAAGAAATCGACATCTACCGCTATGACATCCTTAATCTTTCCCTCAGACCATCCTAAGTCCTTCGCTCCTCTTACCCAGGCTTCGTGGTAACCTCCCATTACCTCGAAGACTGCTACGATATCCGGGTTGGCCGCCATTGCTGCCTTGACGTATGGAAATTCAGCCTCCGCATCCCAAGAGTTACCGATGTCTACGATAGGTATATCTATACCAATCTTAATATCTGGACCGAATCTCTCTATCAGCTTGTCGCGCACGTATTTTCCGCAGTACCATCCGGACTCGTAATCGTCACGCTGGACGAATGCCATTGGCCAACGGTTGAAGATATCGATTCCGAAGCAAACGACCGGAACACCTGCTTTCTCAGCTATCTCTCCTATTTTTGCATTCGCTAAACTATCTGCACAGCATAGGACGATGGCGTCGACACCATCCTTGATTGCCATGGCGGCCAAGTCATTTTGCTTCTTTGGATCCGCATCGCACCAGTATACCTTGTGCTTCCACCCTAGAACATCTCTGCAGTACCATTCGAAGGCATCCTTATTTAACATGTCCCACGGATTGTATATGCTCAGTGGAATATAGCCGATGTAAGGCACCCTCCCCGCTTTAATTGGATTTTTCACCGTGCTCTTAAAGATCGAAGTATATGCCTCCACCTTCCAGGTATTCCATGTTTCTATAGCAGCTGGGTCGACATCTATAACCTTTGCCTTGGCCGGTGGAAGCGTCTTTCCCATTACCCCATCTAGGAATCCAGAAGCCCGGAGAACCTCTGATGTGGTACCTCTATAACCGTGGCACTGGAGGATGACCGGTTCTTCTTCCTTTTCGGCACCAAACAAAGCAAGTGGAACACTAAGCAGCAAAACCAGAGCAAGAAAAACAATGTTTCTTTGAATCTTTTTCATTTTTATTTTCCTCCTTTTTTTATTATTTTAAGTCATATTGAAGCAAATTAGAAGCTTATAAGCCCCCCCCTACTCATTCCAAATTTATGACACTTTTGGAAATGGTTGTCAATAGATACTATCAACGCATTCAAGATCTCATATTGATTTACGCACGTATCGGTGAACACGTTTCCCTAGTGCGTGAAAGAGAGCCGCAGTCTGAGGTTTTTTCGGTGTAGGTATAGTTTGTAGTAGTGAAATAATTAAAAGGCGTGAAAGCCCAGTTAATATGGTAAAAGAGGGGTAGATAAAAAGGGGGACAGTGAAAACATGAACTGGAGAAAAGTTCAGCTGTTTATGCTGGAGCGTTTTGCGTGGATCATAGCGATAGTTGGGTATACATTATTTATTATCTTATCACCAGGTTTATTCTTCGACCTTTCAATGGTTGTTGATATATTTCGGGTGTATGCTGGATACGGCGTCCTTGCTATTGCAACGGGGATCTGTCTACTTTCTGGATCTATGGACCTATCCTTACCAGCAATTGGTGGGTTTGCGGGAGCTTTTATTGTTGAGTTCGGCGAAATTTGGTTCCCAGGTGCGCCAAGTATCCTTCTGTTCCTTCTGCCCTTGATTGTTGGGGCTGCGATCGGAGCCGTTAATGGTTTGATCATTAGCAGGACAGGAGTTCACTCTTTTTTTGTCACTTTGGCAACATCTTTTTTATTTATAGGGGTGAGGAAGGCAATCCGTCCGGGAGCTTTATGGATAACGCACAGCGACATACTTCTTCTCCCTGGAAGAAAGATTATTGGGGAATTCAGTTTTTCAATTGTTTTCTTGCTGCTCATGGTAATTCTCACGTGGCTGATCTTGAATTATACCAGAACCGGGGTGAGGATGTACGCGATCGGGGGGGGCGCTGATGCTGCCAGAATGATGGGAATAAATGTGGGGGATATGAGGCTCCTCGTCCATACACTTGCAGGGATGATTGCAGGTCTCAGTGGCTTGATTTTCATAGGGGATGTTGGAGCAACTTCACCGTACATGATGGACGAGTGGCTCTTCTGGATTTTCGCGATGGCCATATTGGGCGGAATAGCCATTGGGGGTGGAAGAGGAAACATCGAGAACGTCATTGCTGGCATGTTTTTCATCGGTACTGTGGATATGGGGGCTCACATGCTGGGTATAACACCCGTAGCCCGGGTACATCTTACAATAGGCATTTTAATACTCATAGGGATAATAATGGACTCAATCATAGTCAAAATGAAAGACCGTCTGCTGATGCCCTCTTAGACCGACGACAGCTGGATTCCGTAGGTTATGTTTTTCTTCGGTCTTCCCCCCGAATCGATCCGTACTTTTCTTTAGATCCAGATCGTCCTTCTGAGGGAACCGATCCCGCGTAAGAACGGATGTAGATTCCGGATAGTATCCTGTCTCTGAATACATCCAGCCGATTGATTAGAATAATCACAACTAGAAATAGAATCCCCGGTACGACGTAGTATGCGAATTCAAATGGCGCTCCCATCATGGTGGCTCCTACTTTAGTCATCGCAATTAAAATCACCCCCCCTAGAATGTTGAGGAGATTCCCTCTACCGCCAGTGATACTAATTCCAGCTATGGCTATGGCAACGAAAGCGGGAAATATTGTGTAAGGAGGGACTACTACAGGTTTGATTTCTACTGCATAACCAACATAGCAGAGTCCACAGAATCCTGCGAGTACCCCGGCTATGGCGTGAACCAGCAACTTTGTGTTATTCGTGTTTATCCCGAGTCTTCTCGCCGTATCCACCGATCCCCCAACAGCGTATATTGCACTTCCCTTACGGGTGTGTTTCACAAAAAACCAAATGAGTAAAAGCAATCCTATGAAGATGACCGTAGAAACAAATATCCCCCCCACGATTCGCCCTCTTCCAAAAAGGAGGATCATTGGGTCAAAGCGACCAGGTGGGAAGTACTTACCGTACATAATATCGCACGAGAGGGCATACCACATTAAATAGCCCGCAAGCGTAACCAGGAAGGGATTTAGTCCTCCTTTTCCGACAAGCACTCCATTTAAAGTTCCGATAGCTAGCCCTACTACGAGCGGTACCGGAATAATCAAGAACAAAGGTAAATCAGTAAACCTGCAGAGCCAAGCAGCTATAACGCATGAAAGACCTGCTATTCGACATAATGAAACATCGAAACTTCCTGCAAGGAGGCAGAGCCCCAATCCCAACGCCAAAGGACCTAGCATACTGGCATCTTGAAGAATAGAATATATGGTGTGGGGCGCAGAAAAACGAGGATTAAGTACTGAAAATATAATGAACGTGATTCCGACTAAGACCCATACCAAGTTTTCAATACAAAACAACTGTATTCTTTCCCATTCCAACGCGTTAACCTCCTTTTTTTATTTTGCGCCGAATTATGGGCTGCTTGAAACCATTGCGGCTTTGGTTTCAGTTGCGCCGAGATTGATGCATATGAAATTTGAACCTCCCATCTTCAGATCACCTTGAAGTTTTGAGTTTTATCATCGAACTATTTTTAAAAAGTAATTCTGGCGGGGACTTTACACATTATTTCCCGCTTAATCGAGTCTATATACTCTTTTAACAAATAAAACCGCTCCGATTAGAAATATAAGGCTTCCAATAGTTAAAAGGAATGTAATTTCCATGAATACTTGTGATAGGGTATACTCGTAA
>Ga0209636_10007314_pt1 | contig 11270 bp, 7 predicted proteins | sample DeeMarSWOR152_54_FD_187464 | JGI IMG/M metagenome (GOLD analysis project Ga0209636, IMG submission 187464) | Marine sediment microbial communities from White Oak River estuary, North Carolina - WOR-1-52-54 (SPAdes) (version 2) | ecosystem: Environmental > Aquatic > Marine > Intertidal zone >... | reverse complement strand
TTTCCCGACATTGGCTTCGGCAGCGCAATGTCACCATCGCTCCTAGAACTTCAGCAAAATCTTCGTATTTCTTGAATGGCTTGACTGCTTCTGAAAGCCACTTGGCAGCCCTATCGAATTTCTCCTCTCTCAATTTCTTCTTAAGATCTCGGGCTAAATCTGCAATTTCGCCCTTGTACCCAGGACAATCTCCACAATAAAGCCCGCAGTAGGCGACCAAGTCTTTACTTCCTCCCATCTTTCTTCGCTTTCTTCCTTAATTTCAATTGAACCCCTTCCGAAGCCGCATATTCTTCAAAAAATCGCCTAAGCATTTGTGCCCGAGTCTTAAGATCGCCCGACCTGATTTTGCGATCTCTCAGGCTCTTTTCCGTCTTTTCTAGAGAGTTCTCTAAAGCTTCAACGGATAGCAAACTTGCGGCCAGGCAATAAAAGCTCTTAGACCTTCCCTCATTAAAGCTTTTTAGCATCGTCTGGAGGAGCTTAATCCTTTTGCTCTGTTGCTCTATGAATTTTTTAAGGCCGTATTCCTTTATAAAAGTCATATTGGGATAGACCTTCCGATAAGTCGCAAAAGAGTCGTATTCTTCTCCATCAATTCGTAAAGATTCAAATTTTGAGCAGGGATATTCCTCGCATTGGGCGCAAACCTCAAGATTTTTTTTCTTCACACAACAGGTAATGTATGAACAGGAAGGGTGTTTATTGAAGAAATCCGGACCACAGCACCCAGGACATCTTGAGGGGCCGACAGTATAATATCTCGGGCATAGGCCGCAGTCGAGACCGCAGCAGCCAAGAGTGGGATAGAGTTTTACAGGCTGTTCTTTCATTTTACTGCCGCTCCAGGGCAAATCAGTCTCATTTTGCATACGACACAGGCTTTTTTCCTGCCGACTGTGCCGCTGTAGAATGAGATGGCTAAAAGAATGACCAGGATGATAACCTTAGTAGAGACTAGAAACTCTTGAAAAATTGAAATGACAATCAGAATAAGGGGTATCAAAGTCAATAGCCCGTAGGTCAGGGGAGCAACTTTTAACCCGATGCTGGTGGGAAAATCTTCAATATTTCCTTCTTTGAATAATAATGAAGATAGTTTACCCCATCCCATATGACAACATTTGCCATGATAGTAACAGTTAGGGCAGACCAGTTTCCGCAAGACAATAAAGACCATGACTAGAGCAAAGATAACATAGATCAGGCCTATTAAGGGTAAAAAGAACCAACAGGCACTGGCTCCCAAGGCTATCCAAATTATCATGACCACATTGGCAAAAATAGCTTGACCTGGGGGGCATTCTTCCAATCCTTTGTCATAGAGTTCTGTTTCCTCGACCATCACTTTGCTCCCTAATTATTGGTGGCTAATTCAAGAATAGGATAATATAATAAAACGAAGCTAGGTTCAAAATAAAAAAATGTGGTAGAACTGCTATAAACGATCATGACTCCCACCAACAGATACTACTCTCAGAAACTAGCGGCTGAAAGGCTCAAGCTGTGCTATGAAATCGCACCTCCCCGAGTAAAACAATATCTTGAAGCGGAGATAGAGTTCATTCTGGAAAAAATAAAACCTTCTGACATGGTCTTAGAACTTGGCTGCGGTTACGGCAGGGTGCTGAAGAAGTTGATAACCAAAGCAAAAACCGTAGTGGGTATCGACACTTCGCCTGAAAGCCTGCTCTTAGCACAGGAAATATTGGATGGTGCTCCCGACTGCCACCTTTTGGCCATGGATGCCGTAAAACTAGGATTTGGCGATAAACTGTTTGATAAAGTGATCTGTATTCAAAACGGCATCTCGGCTTTTGGGGTCGATCAGCGCCATTTGATTGAAGAAGCGATGCGGGTCACACGTTCTGATGGCAGCGTGTTTTTTTCCAGCTATTCAGAAAACTTCTGGATGGATCGCCTCGCCTGGTTCCGGATCCAAGCTGAACATGGACTCATCGGGGAGATAGATGAAGAGGCCACTGGTCAGGGTATTATCGTTTGCAAAGACGGCTTCAGGACCACCACTGTGGGTCATAACGACTTCGCTTCCCTGACTTCCCATCTGGACATCAAGCCGATAATCACTGAAGTTAATGGTTCCAGCATTTTTTATGAAATCCAGGTGAAGACATAAAATGATAAATATTCTGGTTAGGCTCCTGACCAGGAATTAAATAAAGCATTACAAAAAAGAGTTTGTTTATGAGCAGAAAAAAAGCCAAGAAAACGATGAATAAGCAGAGATTATGGCTCATTCTTCTTCTCGGCCTGGCTTTGATACTACGCTTGGGACACTGGCTGACGGTGCGGGATGATCCCTTCATCGCCCACCTGATTATGGACAGCCATGAGTATGACCGCTGGGCCCAGGAAATCGTGGGAGGCAATTGGCTGGGCTCAGAGATCTTTTTTCAGCCTCCACTATACCCTTACTTTCTAGCCTCCATCTACAAGATTTTCGGCCGCAACCTTGATGTTGTGTATCTTCTCCAGATATTTCTAGCTGTAGGAGGATGCTATGCCCTGTATAGGGCAGGAAGAAAGCTTGCCAACCCAAAAGTCGGGCTTGCTGCGGCAGCGCTGGCCGCAGCCTACGGAGTTTTTATCTTCCACGATGTTCAGATTATCAAGGAATCGCTGGCGGTAACCATAGTCTGTTTTCTGTTGTGGGTGTTGGTCGAAGCGCGAGAAAGCCAAAAATTCCGAATCTGGCTTCTTGCTGGGATGCTCTGCGGAGTGCTCTCTCTGTTGCGAGAGAATACATTGCTTGTTGTGCCTATCCTGTTTCTTCTGACTTACAGTCCGGTCGAGAAAATGCATCTTTTTCTGCTGAAAAGTGGAGCTCTTGTCTTGGGAGTCGTTATCATCCTCACTCCAGTCGCATTCCGGAACTGGTGGGTAGGAGGGCAGTTCTTGCCCACGACCTTCCAGGGCGGACCTAATTTTTACATAGGTAATAATCCCCGAGCTAATGGCACTTATCAGTCGATCGTTCCCGGCAAGCATATTCCTCACTACGAGCGAACCGAGCCGACCAGGATAGCAGAGCAAGTAACGGGAAGGTCCCTTACTCCTCTGGAAGTGTCAAATTTCTGGTTCAAAAAATCTCTCTCCTGGGCAAAAAACAATCCCCTGGATTTCGTAAAGCTACAGCTTAAAAAAATCCAGATGTTCTGGAGCTGGTATGAATGGCCAGATGCTGTCGATTACTACTATATAAAGCAAACCTCTTGGATCCTGCACCTCCCTTTAATCGAGTTTGGCTGCGTGTTCATTCTGGTTATTATCGGACTATGGCTTATCAAAGATCGCCTACGAACCTTTTTTCCAATTTTAATTTTTATTCTGGCATGGATGGGTACAACTGTGATATTTTTCCTTTTTTCCCGCTACCGATTGCCTGCCGTGCCTGCCTTGATTCTTCTGGCAGCTATTCCTTTCGTTGAAACCTATGAAGCTTGGAAAAAAAGGCGTTTTTTAAAGGCAGGAATACTTACTTTCATCCTGGCTCTCGCTTTCACAGCACCCCATCTTATTGGTTTTAAGCCTCGGCTGGACTTTGTCCACTATAACCTCGCCGTGGTCTACGAAAGCCAAGGACAGGATGAGAAAGCCGTCGAACATTACCGCCAAGCTCTTAGTATTAATCCCCATGACTTCCTCTCTTGTGTTAATTTGGGAAATCACGCTGTCCAACGTCGAGACTGGTCCCAAGCTCTCAACTGGTACAAAAAAGCAGCAGATATTGAGCCCAACTCTGATGGAGTTCATTGTAACTTGGCCGGAGCTTATGTTGCCCTCGGTCGCCTGGAGGAAGCAGAGGCTCACTTTGACCAGGCCTTGAAGCTCAACCCGAAAAATCGACTTGCTCTCCACAATAAGGCCATTTTGCTGGTAAAAAAGGGAAAATTAGAGGAAGCTCTACAACTCAATCAAGAAGTCTTAGAACTCGCTCCCGATTGGAAACCTGCCCTCCAATTTCGGGCCAGATTAGACCAACTATTCAAGAAAAAATAACCAATCCCCTTCTCTTCACATTTGACTTCGAAATCAGATTTTCATGAACAATAGATTTTTCCAACCACAGAGAGGAAAAGAAGGATTTGGATAAAAATGAAGAGAGGAGAAACTAGGAAGTTCTTTTGATGACGACCATAGTCATATCATCCATCTGATCGGCACCAGCAGTGAAGGAATCGAGTTCTTTACAGATCTTATCCAGAAGTTTCTGAGCAGACAGCTTAGAATTTTTCTGTACGAGCTTTAGGAGTTTCTCTTCAGTAAAATCCTCATTATCTTTATTCCGGCTGTCCGGGATTCCATCGGTGAAAAGTAAAGCAGTATCTCCCACGTTCAATTTGACTTTTTTGACCTCATAAGTTGTAGAAGAGAACATACCTAAGCAGAGGCCACTGCTCTCTAAACGATGAGCCTTTCCTTTTTTATCGAATACTAGAGGAGGATTATGCCCGGCATTGATATAGGTTAACTCGTTGCTTTTCCTATCTAACTCGCAGTAGAAAAACGTTATGAAAATATTCGGAGCCGTGCTTTGGTGGATGAAATCGTTCAGCTTGGTTGCCATTCTCTCTATGTCGTAATCCGAGTGAGCCTCAGAATGAAGGTGAGCCCTCAAAGACGCCATGTTGAGGGAGGCACTCACCCCTTTTCCTGAAACATCAGCAATGACTATTCCTAGGCGGTTGGAATCAATATTGATAAAATCATAATAATCCCCACCTACTTGATAACAAGGAATGTTGGTGCCAGCAATATCGAAATTTTTGGATTCAGGATTTTTTTTAGGAAGAAAATCCTTTTGAATCTGTGCCGCCAGCCCGATCTCCTTTTCCATCCTTTCCTTTTCGATGACTTGCTCGTAGAGTTTGGCGTTTTCTATCCTGACCGCAGCCACGTTAGATAAGAGAGTCAGCAGCTTTAGATCTTCTTCATTAAATTGATTAAGCAGGGATATTCGATCCGAATAGATAATCCCGATGATTTCTTTATTATCATACAGAGGAACACACATCGCTGAACGGATATTGGATTCGATAACGCTTTCTTTAGCCTTAAAACGAGTGTCGGCTTGGGCATCAGAAGTTAAGACTGAAGAATTCTTATTGACGACCATATTGATTATGCTTTGGCTCACTTGAATCCTCTGATTCGCCAGACGTTTGTTATTGATACGCACCACTTTAGGGATGAGCTGAGCAGGATTGCCTTCTTTTAACATGAGAATCCCTCTGTCCATGGGAAGATTCTCGCTGATAAGATCCATGACCCGATCCAAAAGTTGATTTAAGGGCATATGAAGAACGAGCGCTTTGCTCACCTCGCTGATCACCGAAAGAGATTTATGCTCTGATTTAATCTTTTCCAAATCCAAAGACTTGGCTGTGGCTTTGATGGTGGTGCTGATATCAGGTTTTTTCAAAATGTCTTCAAGATGCATAATGGTATTTACGTTTGAAGAGGTAGACGGATCATCTGTAAGTTCAACATTTGTCGAAATTTCCTTGTCAAAGACTATCCTGGTAGAGCCAATGAGGATCTCATCGCCTTTTTGAAGTTCGGTCTCAGCTTGAATTTTTTTACCGTTCAGAAAAATGCCGTTCTTGCTGTGATTATCTCGAACCACATATTCCCCATTCTTGGGATAGATGAATCCGTGCTGGCCTGAACAAAATGGATCGGGGACGGCAATGTCATTATCGGGGGATCTGCCGATAGAAATCTTCTCTTTTTTAAGAGGAAAACGGAAAAAGTCTCCCTTTTTCGGGTATACAAAAAGATTAGGCATTTTTCTAAATCAGGCTAATTGTTATCTCAATCATGTTGATTATAATCCCAAAGAGAAGGAGATTTCAAGCCAATTCCGCTTTTTCCAAGGTCTTAAGCATCTTTCTACATCTTCGAACCTTATCTTCAAAAGGGACATCATCAATAAGAGGCAGCAGAACTTCCTTTATTTCTCTTTTTAAGATGTTATCAAGAAGCTCGATTGAATAATCTAGGGCTTCTTTTGTTCCGGCACAAATATTTTGATAGGCTCGTATGACATCATCATGGGGATAGATTAGGCTCAGCAATTCAAAAATATGTTTGAGAGACCGAGCCAAATTATTCTCCAAATCTTTAGCCAGATAAGCTTTTTTCTCATCAGACATCAAATCATGCATTTCAATCAAAATCAGATAACTTTTCTTTATTATTGAGATGACCTCCGAGAATATTATTCTTCTCTGAAAGCGAAGCTGGGGATTTTTTGATCTCATTTTGTACAGAGCTTCGATGATCTCAGTTTCGACGTCTCGGCTCTTTTTTCTCAACTCTAACGCTAATAAATCTGCTGCTCTTTGAGTGCCAATCCGGAATAATATATCCGGGATTGCTTTTCGCAATCTTAGATCTTCTTCAGGATCGCCCAAATAATCCTTTAAGGTTCCTGTGATTTTAGAGCCATATTCAACTAGGGCCTGGCCAGCGATTCCTTCTGTCGAAGGCTTGCTCAGATGTTGAAGAAGAAGCGGAACAAACTCCCGCGTTTTCAAATTTCCAGCACTCTCCACTGCATACCGAATAACCTCCGGTGATTCGTCTTTAAGCAGTCTACTGAGGCTATGGATAACAGAGGAAGAGGATTCCATCATTCCCAGGACTTTCGCTGCCTCCATCTTAGAAATTTCGGCCTCTTTTCTCTCGTCACTTATCACTTTATCAATGTGTTCGCTCATCAGCTGCTGGTAAACATCCAGAGACATGATTTCTTTCACTTGTGTATCAAGAGCTTCATCTTCAAGCGAATCATCGGCTTCAGGGAGCAAAGTCTCTCCATCCACCTCGAGAAGGGAATCCATAGAACTCGCTAAGACCTCATCAGATTTATAAGAGATGATCTTCTTGAGCTCTGGGCTCAATTTTTCTTTCTTTAACAAGTCAAAGAGATTCATCGCATACAAGACCGAGCTTCTCTTCTTGCTCTGGAGAGTGTCAAAAACTAACTTTGTCATATCGATATCTATCTTTTCTCTTATGAACTTATCTGCATCCTGCCATTTTATCTCCAAGTTTCGTTTCACGATATTCACATACTCTCTGGTAATCATGAGATTGAGAATTATCCAGGCAAAGATAAAAACAATGGCGATGAAGCTCATTTGCTTAATCGTGAAATGCAAGACAGTAAAAAACAGGAGGATGAGAAGCGCTCCAAAACCTTTGGCAAACTTGTTTACGAACATATCAATGAAAACCTTAGCTTTATACTTAATCTCAGGATTGATGGGGATGTACAGCAGTTCCCGTACAGATTGGCTGAGTGAATGGGCAAGGCTTTTATCCACCCCTTTGATAAGAGCAGCCCAATAGATCAAATACACCAGAGGCACCAAGAAAATGGCCACCGAACCTATCAATAAAAAGAAAGGAGCAATCAGGAGAGCAGTCCGGATTCCAAAATTCTTCAAGATACGGTTGGTGGAAAAGATATGAAGCAGATATGAGAATATAAGCATTATAGTGAAGAAAGTCCCGAGGAAAGCAGTCCTGGTATTCTGATCTCCATACCGGCTTTCAATGATAAGATTAAACTGGAAATCCACCAAAGTCGTCACCACAATCCCCGCCACCACAATTCCGCACAAGAGCATCAGATGTCGATTTTTTCTCAATAATTGAAAGCTTTTAGCGTAGGTAATTTTCGGTTTCTTCGGCTGCTTTAAGGCTTCAGCTCCTCCACCCCTTTCTGCTTTTTGGAGCCTACTCACAAAATTGATGATAATCAGACAGAGGAACAGCATAAGGGGACAAATCAAAAGCAGTTTTTCGGTTCCGATGCTCCTAGCCAGAAGAGCAGCCAGCAGCGACCCCGCAATTCCACCTAAAAGCCCCCCGCTCACTAAAAAGCCAACCAATCTTTTGGCTTGACGAGGTTTATAAATATCATTGATCAGAATCCAGAATTGAGTGACCGAAGTGATCATGAATATGTCTGACCACACCCAGTAAACCATAGAAACCCAGGCCCATTGTTGTTTGAAGAGTAACCAGAAGATGAAGAGATTCAAAATGAAGAAGACCAAACTGAGAGATATGTAGAGCTGTCTTTTCATGGCATACAATAATTTGGAGTTTAAAGTGACAAAAAAACCGATGATCAGGGCTGTCAGAAGGTAGGCATAAGGAAGATTCTTGGGCTTTAGCCATTCCAGATAAAGGGAAATCTTGACAGGTTTAATGATGTAGGCAGACGAGGTGATGAGGAAGAAATAAAAAAACATCAGCAACGAGGTCGAGGTCTCACCAGGCCTGACATCGAAAAACCGTGACAAAATTCCTTGAACAGCGTTCTTAGCCATGATATTTCTTAGAGATGAGGAAAATTCCTTAGAAGATTTCGACACCTTTTCATTCTTTCCTCAAGAGAGAGGTCCTCGATAATAGGAAAGAGGATATCTTTGAGCTCTTTTTTTAAAGTATTATCCAGAAGCTCTACAGCGTAGGCCATTGAATCTTTTGTTCCGGTTCTTATATTCTGAAAAGCTCTGGCAATATCTTCGCGGGGATAAACGAGTCCCAATAACTTGAACACATTCATCAAGACTACAGACAGCTCCTTGGGTAAACCTTTTTTCATCTGTTCCTCTTTGGCCTCTAGTTCTAGATCGCAGAAATCAACAAGTATTTGGTAATATTTCTTAACTTCTTTAGCAATTTTTTTATTCATAACCTCTTCTGAAAATTGAATATCGGAGTTTTCGGAGCGAATCCTGTCCAAAGCATCAATGAGCGCATCATTCATTTCTCCCCTTTCTTCTTCTATTTCCCAAGACAAGAAATCTGCTGCCTCTTGCGTATTGATGCGGGCTAAGATTGAAGCCACTTCTTTGCGAAGTTCGAGCTCCTCTTCAGGATCTCCTAGATAATCGGCCAGAGTGCCAGTTACTCTCGAGCCGTATTTTTCAAGGGCGACACTGGCATCTTCTCTGGTTATAGGACTACAAAGCTTCTTAACCAAGAACGGGATGTATTCTCTTTTCTTCATCCTGGCTGCACTCTCCATGGCGTACCTGCTCACTTCAGGCGACTCATCCAGGAGAAGTTCATCGAGTTTTTGGACGAGAGGAGACTGGACTTCCATTAATCCCATGGCTTTGGCTAATTCCATTTTGGCTGTTTCACCCTCACGGCTTTTATCGACCAACACTTTCTCTACATAGCCCTTCATCACCTCTTGATAAACGTCCAGAGACATTATCTCTTTGATGTCCTTTTCTAAGGTTTCTTCACTTATAGATTCTTCGATTTCAGGAGATAAAGGCGCTTCACCCGACTCAAAAAGTGCCCCTAATGAAGAAACCCTTACTTCATCGGATTTATAAGAAATTAATTTTTGGACTTCAGGAGTGAGTTTATCCTGCCTTATTAAATCGAAAAGATGCATGGCATACAAGACTGAACTTCGATTCTTGCTCTCTATGGTGTCGAAGACCAATTTCGTATAATCCACATCCATCTTATCAGCCACCAATCTATCGGCCCGTTCCCACTTCTTCTCCAATTTCTGTTTGACTGTATTGGTGTATTCCTTACTGATTTTCAGATTAAAGAAAATCCAAGCTAAAATAAAAACAAAAGAAATTGCACTTACAATTTTAACTCTGCTTTCCCAGGCCTCAGGAGGAGGGTAAAACATAAAAATCATGAGTATCAATGCTCCGATGCCTTTGGCAAATCTATTAATGAACATATCGATGAATATTTTGGCTTTGTTCTTCATCTCCGAGGAAATTGGAATATAGAGAAGCTCCCGGACCGACTGGTTAAGGGAAAAAGAGAGACCTTTATCGCTGCTCTTAATGGCAATCGCAAATAAAAGACCAGGCCAAAGGCCAATTCCTAGAGTACACAGGAACAAAACAAAAGGAAAAAGCAATAGCGTAAAACGAATTCCATAACGTTTGATAAGGTTGCTGGTCATCAAGAGTTGAAGGAAAAAAGGAAGCACCAACAGTCCGGCATGAAAATATCCAAAAAACTCAGTCATCTGGCCCTTTCTCTGCCATATGTTACTGATTACAGTGTTAGACTGGTAATCAATAAATGTAGCCACTACAAATGTTATCATCACGACTGCAGCCAGGAGTGATAAAAAATTATCTTGTCTAACCGTATTGAAGCAATCTATAAAACCCACTTTAACTGGTTTTCGCTCTTTTTCTTTATCTTTAATATCTGCCTTATCAGGAGGAAGGCTCGTTTTTCTCTGCCAGATGAACATATAATTGGCGACAAAACCACCCAGGATGAGGAAAGCAGCAGGAATGAGAAGAAGATAGTCAGGAATAGCTCTAGCTAAAAGGCCTGTTAATAATCCTCCTAAAACACCTCCCAAAAGCCCTCCACTGCCAAGAAAACCAATCAGCCTTTTAGCTTCTCTGGGATTGAAAAATTCATTCACCAATAGCCAGAACTGGGTTACGAGGACGACAATGAAAATATTTGCCCATACCCAGAAAGCATAGGGCATCCAACCCAACCTTTGAATGAAAAACTCTCTAGAAAGGAGGCAGGTCACAATGAAAAAAACCAGGCTGGAGATTATTAGAATTCTTCTATGAACTCTGACTTGAAGCTTGGAATAAAAATGAACAAAAAATCCCATAATCACCGCGGTTAAAAGATAGGCTATGGGAAGTCTTATTGACCCCTCCTCAATTAAATATTGTGCATTTCTAACGGGCTTAATGATGTAGAAGGGAGCCATGATTAGGAAGAAATAAAGAAAGAGGAGGAGGACGATGATTTCTTCGCCTGGCCTGATATCTGCGATGCGTGATAGAGCCCTGTAGAGGCGATTTTTGGCCATTTAATGACTCAACAAGAGAATTCGTGACGAGGACTAATCTTTAAAAAAACTCTCCAAGGCTACCTCTTCTTCTTCGAATATTTCAAGGACTTTGGTCAGCATTGTAACCTGGAAGATGAGATAAAGCTTCTTGGAGATTTTGGCGATCTTCAGCTTCCCCCCCAAATTATGAGTAGAAATATAGCTGGCTAGGATTTCTCCTACGCCAAAGCTATCGATGAATTCGACATTTCTAAAATTAAGAAGAATGTTCCTTTTTCCAGTATCTAACTGATCTTTGACTAGCTGGTGAAGGGTTACATCAGATACATCCGACCTTCTTATTTCCCCCTCAATGTCAAAAATGATGACATCGTTTTTTTCTCTTGCGCTTATTTCCATCTTTTCCCTTTCT
>Ga0209636_10007312_pt1 | contig 11272 bp, 11 predicted proteins | sample DeeMarSWOR152_54_FD_187464 | JGI IMG/M metagenome (GOLD analysis project Ga0209636, IMG submission 187464) | Marine sediment microbial communities from White Oak River estuary, North Carolina - WOR-1-52-54 (SPAdes) (version 2) | ecosystem: Environmental > Aquatic > Marine > Intertidal zone >... | reverse complement strand
CAATCCCTAACCTCCTTTCTCCTTGCCCCTTTTTTCACAAAAATTAGATAAATCATACCAAATAAAACCCCCTTGTCAAGGAAAAAATGACTGGAGTTTCCTTAATTTTTAGAGAAAACCGTTGTCCTTGAGCGTATATTGCTGAAGAGGTGGGGTACCATCGAGGATAATCTATAAATCAGATGTTGCCCGGGTTCCCTGGAGCGAACATTAAAGAATCTTGGGTAACCATTCTTAGTGAAGCGAAACGGCCGCAAACCCAATGTCTGAGCCCAAAGAGCGAGTTTTGGGTTTGCAGTAAAGCAAGCTTTAGAATGGCCCAAAATTCTTTTCAGAGAGCGAAAGGGAATCTGAGCAACAGGCCGTACAGCATTGAAGCGAAAGGACGAGGGTTTTCACTTATGAAAATTAGAATTCAACATATAATCAATAGGATATAAAAGCATCCTCCATAAAACCTAGGAAACTCCAGAAAAATGGATTTCCATCATTCTAACATTCCACGATTCCAGCATTTCAGTTACGATGGTCCGGCTGTGGCAAAGCCCCTGAGTTGATCTATAATCAGAAACCATAAAAATATTCCTTATAAAAGTCTGAACCGTAGGTGAGGGAATGGAAAAGATTTGATCTGCCCTCACGGCCCCTTGGCCAAGACGATCTTGCCGTGGGCCACCGTGCTATCGTTCACCTTCGCCTCAACCTTTACGATGGCCAAGGACTCGTAGGCACGGAGGACTTCGGCGTGAAGCCAGAGCTGATCGCCGGGTGAAACGGCCGATCGGAACCTCATCTCCTCGATTTTGGCCAATATGGGGAGCCTGAAGCGGCCTTCCTCCTCAGGCCTATCCTCCGCTGAGGCGAAGGCTAGTCCGCCCGTTTGGGCCAATGCCTCGGCTATGAGGACACCGGGCATGATGGGATGACCGGGGAAGTGTCCCTGAAAAAAGGGCTCATCAATGGTTACATTCTTGATGGCCGTCGCCGCCTTGCCCGGGTCGAGGCGGACTACCCGATCGATCATTAAAAAGGGATACCGATGGGGTAGGTAGTTCATGATCTCATCGATGTTCATGGCGGTATTCCTTTCTTCAAAAGAGGGAAATGATCTGAATAGCACCGGTGGTTAACCCGAAAACGATCGCTATGCCTAGTAGGGAGCCGGTCATCAGGAGGAGGGCCCCCTCAAAACGCTCCTTCCCGATAATAAAGCTGAAAACCGATCCCGAAAGGATGCCAAAGCCCTTAATGGGGAGGGCGGAGATGAGGATTATCCCGAGGTTCCCCATTGAAGAAATCCATCGAAGGAACCCTTTCTCCTGCATACGCCTCTGCATGCGTTCCACCTTATTCCGCGCCCACCGAAAGGGAAATTTCTCGGAAAACCGTTCCAGGAAAAACCCGTAAACGGGTATCTGGGCAAGATCATAACACAAGGCCAAGGGTATATAATAAGGCAGGGGAAGGTGGTTGAGAATGGCGTATACCATGGAGACCGTTCGCCCGCAGGTGAAGTGCAGCGCGGTAAAGATTAACAGGTGATTGGTCGGGGAAAAGAGGTTTTCCACTATCTACCCAGGAGAATGGAAGCGTAGGTTCCATCCGGTGAGATGCCGTTGTGGAGGATGGTTTTTATCTCACGTTCAACGGGCTTGTTTACCACGTAATTGAGGTCACAGTGAGGATCGGGGGTTTGGTAGTGAATGGTGGGGGGGATGAATCCCCCCTCCAGCATCAGGGCATTCGCCGCCATTCTCATCCCCCCCGAGGCGAGGGACTCCCCAAGCATGGACTTGATGGAACTGATGGGAAGGGCGCGATAATACGATGGGAAGGCCCCTTTAATCGCCATCGCCTCCATCTCGTCAACCCGTTTCGATGAATTACCCGCCCCCGAGATATAGTCGATCTTCCCTCTCCCCTGCATGCCTTCTGTGGCCAATCCTATGGCCCGCCCTATATCCCTCCATGGAAAACCGGGATCGGACCCCCCTACGATGGAATAGCCCAAGATACGGCCATAGGACCCGATGCCCCTGGAAAGGGTGTGTCCCTCTCTCTCCAGGACGAGGATGGCCGCCCCTTCCCCCAGAACGATCCCGTTGCGCTTTAAATCGTAAGGGCGGCTCATCTCCCCATTCCCACGGTCGCGGGATAAGAGGTTGAGGGCGGAGTAAGCCCTGAAGAGGATTTCGCTGAGCTCATCCACGCCACCCGTTAATATGGCCTCCGCCTTCCCCTCCGCCAGCAGATCGCAGGCCATTATCATGGCGGCCTCAGCCGTGCAATAGGACTGGACGACCGTTGAATTGACCCCCTTGATTCCCAGCTCGATGGATGCATTACCGGTGGCGGCGTTGGGAACGGTATTGGGAAAGAGCATGGGGTTCATCTCCAGGAATCCCCTCAATACCTGTCCCCTGTGGAAGGCCTCAGAGTTGACAAGACCACAGAAACCCGAACCCAGGATGATGCCGACCTCACAGCTATTGGAGTCGGTAATGGTCAATTCGGCATCTTCTAAGGCAAGCTTTGATGCTGCAATGGCCAGCTGACTGGCCCTGTCCAACTTCCTGATCTTGGAGCCCGGGATGAATTCCCTGGCATTGAACGCCTTCACCATCCCGCCCTTCTTCGCCCTGAAGGGGGAGGTATCGAACTCGTTGATCTCGGAAATGCCATCCACACCTTCCCGCAGCGCCGAACGGAATTGGTCCTTTCCAACTCCGATGGAGCTCACAACGCCAATACCCGTGATGATGATTCCCTCATTCATACCTTCTCAGGACGATGGTGGTGCAATTCCCCCCGAAGGCAAAGGAATTGGACAGAACGATTCCCACGCGTTGCTTTCTCGCTCGATCGGGGACGTAGTCAAGGTCGCACGCTTCATCCCTTTCCCGAAAGTTGACCGTGGGAGGGATTAAGTCATGGGCAATGGAGAGGACCGAGGCCACCGCTTCGATGGCCCCTGCCGACCCCAGGCAATGGCCCACCATGGATTTGATAGAGCTGACGGGTACGGAATAGGCCCTTTCCCCCAACGCGTCCTTAATGGCCATCGTTTCCACCCTATCGTTTACGGGGGTCCCCGTTCCATGGGCATTGATGTGGTCCACCTCATCTGGGGTAATGTGGGCTACCCTCATGGCATCCCTCATCGTCCTGGATTGTTCCATGCCGGATGGCTCCGGGGCGGTCATATGGTGGGCCTCTCCTACGGTGGAGTATCCCAGGAATTCCGCATAGATGCTTGCCCCCCGTGCTAAGGCCCGGTTCAATTCCTCCAGCACCAAAATCCCCGCCCCCTCTCCCAAGGTCATTCCCGCCCTTCTCGCATCGAAGGGCTTACAGGGAGTCGGATCGACTACCCGTAAAGCATTGAAGCCCCCGAAGGTCAATTCGCTCATGGCATCGCTTCCTCCGCAGATCATGACCTCGGCATATCCCCTCTTGATGAGGTCTACGCTGTAACCGATGGATGTAGAGGAAGAACTGCACGCCGTTGTGATAGTCCCCTTCGGCCCGCAGAGGCGGAAGCGCCTCGATACGGCATCTGTGGAATAGCTGGGGAGAAAGGGAACCAGCAGTGATGGCCGGGGTTTATCCCCGCCCTTGAGGAGGAGATGGCGGTGGTACTGCTCGGCCGAAAACATCCCCCCGGCTCCTGCCCCGAGACACACCCCGATCTCCGGGTGAGGCTTCCCATTCATATCAATTCCGGCATCCTTGACGGCCTCCAGCGAGGCGATAAGGGCGAACTGGTCTGTCCGGGAGAGCCTTCTCACCTCATTACGTTCGAAATAGCCCGAGGGGTCGTAATTCCTTATCTGGGCTGCAATCTTACTGGGATACTTGGAGACGTCGAATAGCGTTACCTCATCGATACCTGCCCTGCCCTCCTCGATGGAGCGGTGGAATTGCAGGACATTCTTCCCGATTGCGGTAAAGGCCCCCAACCCGGTGACCACAACCCTTTTCATTCCCCTCGGCTGATTAGACAATGCCCCCATCCACGACTAGCGTTTGGCCGGTTATGTAATCGGATTCCTCCGAGGCCAGAAAGAGCACGGCATGGGCAACTTCCTCAGGTCGACCGATCCGCCCCAAGGCTGTCTGCTTGATGATGGCTTCGAGCTTATCCCTGGGAACCCGGGCCAGCCAATCCGTCTCGATAAGCCCCGGGGCCACCGCGTTGACCTGTATATTGAATTGGCCCAACTCCCTGGCCAGGGATTTCGTGAAGCTGATTACCCCCCCTTTGGAGGCGGCGTAATTGGTCTGACCAGCCGTACCTAGGATGCCGCTGACCGATGCAATATTGATGATCTTTCCCCTCCGCTCGGGGATCATCTTCCGCAGGGCGGCCCGACAGCAGTAAAAGATGCTGTTTAGATTCATATTCAGGACTTGTTCCCAATCCTCATTGGACATCAACATCAGGAGGTTATCCCTCATCATGCCCACGTTGTTGACGAGGATGTCAATACGGCCGTGCTCGTTTGCGATATGCTCAACCATGCCGCTGACCTGCTGCGAATCGGTGACATCGGCCCGGTATGGAATGAGCTTGCCAGACAGCGATTCGGCCTCCCTCTTCAGCTCCTCAGAAGCAGCCTCATCGGAGGAGAAATTTGCGATCACAACGGCCCCCCTCTGGCAGAAGGCCAAACTGACGGCCCTCCCTATCCCCTTTGAGCCACCGGTCACCACGGCTACTTGGCCATTGAACTCCATCACATTACTCCCCGACGAGGGGTTTCACCCTGGGCCTCTTCATTCTGGGCATTAAGTTCCACAGAGGCCCCTTGACGTGAAAACGCCGAATTTGGTCCATCATGCTTTGAGAAATGTTAATCTCCAATCCCGGCACAATCCATCCCCTCCTCTCCAAGGCCCTTTGGGAGACCCAGGAGAGAATTTCATCCCCCAATTGGGGGGAGATGTAGAAATGGGGGTATATGAGATTGGTATCGGGACCGATGATCCCCTCTGAGAGGGATATTTCCTCCAGCTGTGTCCCGGAATAGATCCGAATACCCACCATGACAATGACGGCCGTCGGTTCAACCTGGTCCATCAGGGAGGCGCTCTCCTCCAAGGTTTTTTCGTCCTCCCCAGGCCCACCGAGGAGAAGGTAGTGGGCAAAGGGGATCCCGACCCTCCTGCATATCTCGGAGGCCCGCGAGATATCCTCGGTGGAAAAGGACTTTCCAAGCCGCCTCAACATCTCGGGAGATCCCGAATCGGTACCGAACTCGATTCCCATACAGCCCGCCTCTTTCATGGCCTCGATCAACTCCTCGTCCACGTAACCCGGGTTGACAAAGGCTGTCCATTTCACCTCGATCCCATCGTCGGCCATAGATCGACAGAGCCCGAGGGCATGGTCCGGCGGAAAGTTGAAGATATCATCCACGAAGTAGACGTAGTCAACGCCGTGATGTTCCCTCAACGCCCGGAGCTCTTTGAGGATGTCCTCAGGGGGTCTCATGCGAACCGAGGATCCCTCCAGCAGGGGATAGGTACAATAGATACAGCCAAAGGGACATCCCCTCTTGGTCTGGATGTTTCCCATTCCCCCGTGGCGCAGGTATCGTTCGTTGTCCAGGAGATCCCTCTGGGGAAACCCGATGGATTTGACCCGATCGATGGGCGGAACCGATTCCGGCAGGCTATCCCGTGTTATTACCCCCGGAATCCCCTCCACGGGGATTTGCCTTTCCAGATGACGAACGAGGGAGAGGATGGGACTCTCCCCCTCCCCCACCACCCCAAAATCGATGTCCAGCACCCTCAAGAGCTCCTTTGGCGCCAGGGAGAAGCCGGATCCCCCCATAACCACCTGAGCTCCCGAATATTTTCTACAGAGGGCAATCACCTCTTCCGCCTCTGGAATGTAGGAGAGGGGCGTTGGATACGTCAAATTATCCAGATTCCTCAGCGAAAGCCCGATCAGGTCAGGCCTCCATTCCGATACCTGATATTTCAGCTCCTTCTCCACATCCTCAGCGAAACAGAGGTCAAGGATCCTCAACCGGTGACCCTCCTCCATGAGCACAGACGCGATATAGGCCAATCCCAAGGGGAAGACCGGATAGGGCATCCTCTCCCTGTTTACCGAGAGCAGGAGAATGTTCATGATGGGTCCACGTCAAACTGGCGATTTCTGAGCCTGTTTACGATCTCCATCTGGGCTCTCCTCAGGACGAAATTGGACATCAAGAAGTGGAGGAGATGGTTCTTTGGCCCCCCAAAGAGCCTTCCCAAGATGGAGCGGGGGGAACTACAATATTTCTGAGCCCATAGGTATCCCTCTTGGAGCTCCCCCGGGCTCATCAGCTTGGGCCTGAAGACCACATGGCTCATATCGTAATGAGGCCAGTGGTTATCGAAGATCCGCCCCTCCTCCTCAAGCCTCCTCCTCAGAGGGGTTCCGGGAAAGGGCGTGAGAACGGAGAAGGTTGGAAGCTCGATATGCGTCTCATGGACGAAATCGACGGTCCTCCTGAACACCTCCCTGTCGTCATGGTCGAACCCAAAGATAAAGGCACCCTGAATCCCTATGCCGCAGTCTTGAATTCGCTTGATGAGGTCAACCAGTTCTTGGGTGTCCATGAAGGTCTTTCTCGCCCCATCCAGGTTCTCCTGATTGAGGGATTCGAATCCGATAAAGAGGGAGATGCAACCGCTCTGTCGAGCCAGTGCCAGCAGCTCCGGATTTCGAGCGATCTGAAGGGTACAGAAGCCCATCCACTTCACCTCATGTTTCTTGAACACATGAAAGAGCTCAATGGCAAATTCCGGTTTGGCCACAACGTTATCGTCCGTGAGAAAGAGGTATTCCCCCTTTCTCCGGATGATAGAAGTGAGTTCGGCATCGATCTGGGAAACCGACCGGGTCCGATATCGCATCCCGTTAATGATGGGTACCGAACAAAACTCACAGCGGTTAGGACATCCCCTTGTCGTCTCAATGCTCTTGAACAGTTGGCTGTATCGGGGACCCAGGAGATCTCTTCTCGGGAAAGGCACCTTTCTCAGATCGAAATGATCCTTGCTCCGATAAAATGGCTTGAGGCAGCCCGCCTCGTAGTCGGCAATGAGCTGGTGGAAGATCCCTTCCGCCTCGCCAATCAAGACGGCATCTGCATGTTCCTTTGCCTCCTCGGGCAGAAGGCTCGCATGCACTCCACCGAGTACTACCATTTTTCCCCTCTTCCGAAACTCATCGGCCAGATAGTAGGCCCGATCCGCAACACAGGTCAAAGCGGTCAGCCCTACCAAATCCACCTGCATGTCCAGATCCACCCTCTCGATGGCCTCGTTCACGATGGTAACATCCCAATCCTTGGGAAAGATGGAGGCCAGTACCGTGAGCCCGAGCATGGGGAAGGGACGCCACGTATCCGTCGAAACCCTCTTTCCCCTCTCCCTCGGAAATATGAGCAAGACACTCTTCACGTTACCTCCTCACCAAATAGATAAGATCAAAATCGTATATGAAATCCCTGAAAAACTCGCTCTTCGCCGCTCAGAAAATGTTCTTATGGGAGGAACACCATTATCCCTTCGCTTCAGTGCTATGCGGCCTGTTACCCAAATTCCCTGCAGCGAACAGTAAAGAATTTTTGATAACCACTCTTCGTTAAGTAAAACGGCCTCAAAACCAATGTTTGAGCCTCTGTTGGTTCCTGAATTTCTGGAGAACACCGTTGTCCCTGAGCGTAAATTGCTGGAGATGTGGGGTACCCATCGAGGGTGAGCGGGTAGGGGAAAGCCGGCCCTTTAGAGGCCGGAAGGGGTAAGTATTCCCCTCCTGCGAACCCCGAAAGGGTCACCTCGGAAGCGCTGAAGCGAAGGGACAAGGGTGTTCGATTATGAGAATGAGAATAATCAAAATCGCTTTTCAGAGAGCGAAATGGGGTTTGGGCAAAAGCCCTTAAAACCATAACTGCAGGACCTCCATTATGTCGTTTCAAATGAGCACAGAAATTCACCATAATCCTGGAGGTTGGGCTGCCTCCACTCCCTCCCCGTAGCATTCTCCCACACATACCTCATGATAAGCCAATACGCCATTCGTTTGAAGGGATTTCGGCTCAACAGGGCCCCTAAGAATATGCGGGGCTGTGTATAGTACTTCTTCAAATAGGCCTTTTGGAGGAGTTCCACCTCTTCCGCTGATAGGCAACGAGTGGGCATAATGGGATGCATGAAATCGTACCTACCGAAGTCCCTCTCCACGATCCTCCCCGCCTCCATGGCCTCATTATAGTAAGGGGTTCCTGGTAGCGGGGTTGTCATGGTCAGAATGAGAAAATCGCTCTGTTTCTTCAAGAATTGGAAGATCTCCCGTAATGTCTCCTCGCTGTCGAGCCAATCCCCGAACATTACGTTGGCCATAATCATAATACCGTTTTCCCTCAGGATATCGATGGCCCTTTGAGCCATATCCCGATCCTGCCTCTTCTCATATCGGCCCAACACGGCCGAGTTCACGCTCTCGACGCCCAACATCACCTCGTATAACCCGAGCCTCTTGAACTCGGGCATGAGGTCCCGATCCCTGATGATATCCCTCACCCGAGACTGAAACCAGAAGTGAACCCGAAGGCCCGATTTCCCAAGCTCCTCTAAAAACTCCTCGACCCGTTTGCGGCTCCAATTGAAGCTATTCTCGTTGAAGACGAAAAGGGTCTTTCCATACCGCTTGTTGAGATAGGCAATCTCCTCCACAACCTTCTTCCCGCTGCTCGCGCGCCAATGGCCCTGCCAGAAGGCAGTTTCAGAACAGTATGCACAACAATCGCCACAACCGCGGCTCGTCGCAATCCCAAAGGCCCTCCTCCCCATGCCGTGCCAATAGTAGGCATCGCTCTCCACGTCGATGAGATGGTATGCGGGCAGGGGAAGGTCATCCAAATCCTGGATGAGGGGTCTCATGGGATTCACCACCACCTCTCCATCCACCGAAAAGGCCAAACCCCTGATCCCTTTCACCCCCTCCCAATCATCTTCGGCGGCCAGGGAGACGAATTGAGCCATGGATTCCTCGCCTTCCCCCATGATGATGTAGTCGAGTTCCGAAACTTCTTGGAGGATAGATCGAGCTAAAAGGCTGAAATGACTCCCGCCGGCTACGACTACCGATCGGGGAGAAAGCCTTTTGGCTAAGACAATGGTCTGAAAAGCCTCGGGCGAAAGGCAGGTCGCGCTCGCCGTGACACCGATGATATCGGGCTGGGCCTCAGAAATCCTCCTCGCCAGATTGGACCAGGGCCTCTTGAAGGTCGTGCAGTCGAGGATGTGGCAGGGAAACCCGGCCCTTTCGAGGCATGCCCCGAGGCTCAAAAGGCCGAAGGAGGGGGTCCACATCCTCAGCCCCGGAAAGAGCCGATGGGGGGGATCGACTAGAAAGATTTTCGGCTTGATCTCTATCGTTCAACCTCCAGGTATTCCATCATCATGCTGATCCTCTGCTGGATCGGCTCAGGAATGCGATACAAGAGGGTACCCTTTGAATCGGTCAGCACGTGAACCGTACGCCCCGTCGCCAGCACCCTGTTCGTTTCCGCGTGGAGCACCTCATAGGTGAAGATGAGGTTGGCAAGCTCCGATGGTTGCACCCCCGTCCGGATAATGATTTCATCGTCCGGCCTGGCGGGTTCCTTGAATTGGCAGTGGAGCTCAACCACCGGGGCGAGAAAGCCGACCTCCATGAGCTTAAGGGGATCCAATTCGAATCGGTGGGCGATCTCATTTCGACTCACCTCGAACCAATTGAGGTAGTGGCCGTGCCAGACCACTTGATAGAGATCAACCTCGGTAAAACGGACCTTAAGTCGCGTCTCGTGAAATCTCATTCCCCCCTAACTTCCCCATGGAGCTGAAATCTCCCGTCGCCGTGGCTTTCACTCCCCTATCGATCCACCGGATCAATTTACAGAGGGTGGCATCGTATCCGAGCTCGATAAACCAGGTCACCCCGCGACGGAGGAGTTTCCTGACACATTCCTCCCAATAAACCGGCCTGCAAATCTCCTCGGCCAATAAAGGCTTGATGTCCCCCTTTTTCAGGAACGATAGGGTCATGTGATTGAGTACTGGGAACTTGGGCTCCCTGATATCGGTTCCATCCACGAGCCCCCGGATTTCGGCCCGAACGGGTTCCATGAGGTCACAGTGAAGAGGGGCGGAAAACGTCAGCCGGTGGGCCGCAATGGCGCCCAAATTAAGGGACAAGGGGATGACCCTGTCGATCCCCCGAATCAATCCGGAAAGGACAAAATTCCTCGAACCGTTGTAGTTGGCGATGGAGATCCGATATCCATCCAGCTGATCGCGAATCCCCTCGATCTGGTCCATCTCCAGGCCAAGGATGAGGCACATGGACCCTCCTATCTCCCTCGCCCGCTTCTCTATGAGGAGCCCGATATCCCTGGTGAGGAGTAGCCCTTCACGGAAGCCGATGCTTTCCGCAGCCACCAAAGCCGCATAGATACCCATACTATGCTCAGCAATGAAATGGGGGGATATCCCCTCCCGTTGCAGCCGGTAATAGTGTATGAGGCTGATAACGTAACTCGAGAGCTGGAGCTTGACGTTGAGATACGGCTCCCATTCCCCCACCTGAAAGGAAAAATTGAGGATATCAAATCCGCTGAGCCGTAAGGTCTCTGCATAGATCTCTCGGGCAAAATTATCCCCATAGAGGGGATGATGACCCGGCAAATGGGGGCGCTCCTGGATCTGCCCGGGAAAGCAGACACAGATTTTTCCCCTCTCCCCCTTCATCCGGCTTTCCATTTCTCAACCCGAGGTGCTGTTTTCGACGACGTACTGGGCAATGGTTCTCACGGATTGAAAGACCATCTGCCCCACTTCCGCATCGGGGATGATTACCCCGTATTGTTTTTCCAGGCCCAGGACCAGCTCCAAGGCATCGATGGAATCAAGGCCCAACCCCTCGCCGAAAAGTGGATCGTCGGTTCCGATATCCTCGGGCGAAATCTCCTCCAGCTTAAGCCGCTCGATGATGAGCTTCTTGAGTTGAAGGATGAGCTCTTCCGTCACCTTAGCCATCTTATCATCCCACCCATGTCCGGTCATCCCCAATAGGAATAGAAATTATACCATTGATCCGGGTATCGGCGAATGTAGTCCTCGAATACCCGGGCGATTTTTTGCATTCCCTCCTGAACAACCCGCTCCCGTTTCCCCCTTTCGCCCCCGTCGAAGTAGATGGGCTTTTCGATGATTCCCCAATATT
>Ga0209636_10007311_pt1 | contig 11273 bp, 8 predicted proteins | sample DeeMarSWOR152_54_FD_187464 | JGI IMG/M metagenome (GOLD analysis project Ga0209636, IMG submission 187464) | Marine sediment microbial communities from White Oak River estuary, North Carolina - WOR-1-52-54 (SPAdes) (version 2) | ecosystem: Environmental > Aquatic > Marine > Intertidal zone >... | reverse complement strand
GTATTCCTTAATTGCCCTGATATCGTAACTTGCCCTGGTGGGATTGTAGTCGTTGTCGTAGTTCCACCATCTTGAGTAGGAATTCCATCCCAGACTTCAAGATCATCTACCCAAAGGTAATGTTCAGTGCGGTTTGTATGTTGATAATTCTTAGCAAATGTCGACCACCAATTCGAACCATCGCTTGTCGAAGTTTTCGTCCTGAAATCTGGATCATCGGGATCCGTAGCATTGGTGAGTAATAGGTCATCGAGATATATTTGCATGTAAGCCTCTGCAGGGTCAGTGGAACGATGAATGAAATATGACCATTTATGCCAACCTATAATATCTGCAAGGTTCAGAGGGTCTTTGCATATCCAGTCTGTTGCGACAACGTTGTTGTTTACCTGGTAATGCAGAACCAAATCATAGTGACCATCATATGGATATCTGTGAATGTGTAAAGCAGCCCTTGGACCAGGAACTCCAAACCAAAAAGGATTCATCATTTCATACCATGCACGAGGGTCAAGGCTTTCATTTGAAGTAAGTTGACCATCACCATTTAGATCTTCGTAGATTTTACTGCCATCAGTGGTGTAATACAGTTCCCAGTTTGGTGGAAAATACAACCAAACTGAAACATACAAGTCCCCTGATATGTTTAGTATTTGACCTGTGTTGCACCATGGATTGTTAGCGTCAAGATGAGTCAATTCTAATTCTGCTCTTACTGTTTTGAAACTTGCATCTGTCTTTAATAACAAGGCTCTTGATCCAGTGTGTGGAGGTGGCGAAAGACCTGGAATTAGTGACCCACCATCAGTAAGCAAATGCCCTGTGCCTGGAAAAGTTGCGCCATCGTCAACGACTCCCACATTTGAAGTTCGCAGATTCATGCAATATAATGTTGCTGATTTGTAAGTAAATGTGGTGTCTTCAAAACTTGTGTTAAAAAGAAGATTAGCAGCATTGACATTCTGAAAATAAACTAAGGAAAGAACAATACTAAAAATCAAAATCAATCCTTTCTTCATAATTATTAATTAATATATTGACTTAAAACTTATTTCATTCTAAGATGGTATTCCATCCCAGACTTCAAGGTCATCAGCCCATATGTAGTGATATGTTCCATCATTATATTGCAGATAGGATTTAAGGAATGCAAAAAACCAATTGACTGAAGACAGACCCTTGGTTCTGAAGTTTGAGTTGTTTGATGTTGCAGTGATAAGTAAATTATCATTCATCCATACTTTTATCATTGCTTCAGTTGGGATTGTTGAACGATGAACATACCACGACCATTTTACCCACTTCCCACGCAATGTGTCAATGTCTAAGGGGTCAAACAAAGTCCATCTGATTTTATCTGCTGAACCAATAGTCCAATCATATTCAAGAGTCATCCAGTAACTACCGTCTGTCTTTGTGAGGATTAACACAGATGCTCTCGGATATAAGTTTCCAGCGTCATCATACAAGACATACAGGTTTAACATTTCATACCATGGAGGGTCATATTGACTTGACCCACCATATCCTGCAGGGACTCTGCTCCAATCAGAGGGGAGATAGAGGTAAACTGAAACGTAATAATCATCTGGAACTGCTAATGCAGGGTAGTTGTCGCCAAAGCCACATGTCCATCCTGTACCGCCTTGAAGGTGTGTAAGTTCCCATTCTGCTCTTGCATGACTAGTCCCTGTTACAGGACCACTACGTAGTCCCAAGCACCTATTTCCAGAGTGTGGGGTTGGAGAATTAGAATATTGCCCTCCATCTTCAATCCAGAGTAACCCTCCAGTTGGAGGGAGGGAATACTGTATCATTCCGTAATTACATATTCCGAGGTTTAGTCCGTATTCATAACCTGAGCAGCTAGATATTTGTGCATTTTCAAAGCTTGTGTTAAAAAGAAGGTTGGCAGCCGATTGAACTGTCGTGGTCGTTGATGATATCGTAGAAGTTGATGTACTTGATGTACTCGTTGAACTTGTTGTCGTGGTCGTTGTTACAACAGAGTTGACTTTCATATAAATTTTATTCTCAGAAGAATTGTAGTACCATGAGTTGCTGATTAACTGAGGGTATGATGATACATTCTGCAGTACAGTCCCGTTCTTTAAGATTCTGTTTGGTATACTGTCAGAATACACTTGTATCTCTTTATCCCCAGTTATATCAGCAGTGAATGATATGCTGTTGCCAATCCTGTTGACATAATTGATGACATTCTGTAAATTAGAAATAATGTTGATTGAAATGATTTTGATGAAAAAGTTTGGAATGTGTAAGATGTTGTATTGTAAATCATAAATTCCAGGCCAGATTCCAAGATTGTAATTACCGTTTGAAGTGATTTGAGATGTGTTTATTTGATTCGTTCCTTGATTGTAGATGATGATATTAGATTGAATTATTCCAGTAGTATTCCTTAATTGCCCTGATATCGTAACTTGCCCTGGTGGGATTGTAGTCGTTGTCGTAGTTCCACCATCTTGAGTAGGAATTCCATCCCAGACTTCCAAATCATCTACATATAGGGATTTGGCAATATTGTCGCCATCAAGATAGACCTTCCCGACAGAAGATGACCAATAATAGGGATATTCGTATGGTGGAGGACCAGGTTGATTTGTAGGCGCATTCCTTGTCTGTATGCCTGTGTAGTTAGTGAGAAGATAATCGTTTCCATAGTAACTGCTGGAAATCCAGAGTTTTACTGCTCCATCAGTCTCATGTAGTTTAAGCCACCATTTCAAGTTGAACCATTCGCCACGTGGAACAACAAAATTTGGAAGATGACTCAACGTAATTACATGTTGCCATCCTTCGCCACCAGTAGCATTAGGACCAAGAGAATCGTGGTAATCCAAGTCATAAGGTCCGTTTGGCCCGTTCGGTTTCATGATGTGAAGACAGTGTTTTGGGTAATATGCTGGATTGATACAGTAAGTCGGATTGACAAGTTCGTACCAGTTGTTACCAGTATTATTTAATGTCCAGTCAGGTGGTAGCCAGAGCCAGACTGATATGAATGCTTCGTTTCTCAGAGTTATAGAGTTTGTGCCTTCAGAGTTCCCAAGGTCTACCAGTCCTAATTCGCTGCGGATTCCTTGTGCTGTTGAGGCTGGAACACTTAAACCAATCATTTTGTTTCCAGTTCGTGGTGTGGGCGCACCAGGTGTTGGATTGTTCTTATCTTCAATCCACCAAATTCCACCACTGTTATTGCTTATCCAATTTGTAGGTCTATATGGACCTAATCCTTCGAGGTTCAGTCGATTCGCATCATACACTGTGGCGTTTTCGAAGCTTGTACTGTAAATTAAATTAGCAGCATAAACATTCTGAACAGAAACTGAGACAAAAATAATAGTAAAAAATAGAATCATTCCTTTTCTCATATTATTTAATTTTGATTAATTTAATTTAAATTAATCCAAATTGAAGAAAAAAATTATGTATACGTAACATATATAGCATGTCTTCTGTCGCCAGAACCAAAGATTCCAGGATTTGGCCAATTAGGAAACGTTAATACACCTACTAATCTGTATCTGGATCTATCTGCCTCAGTCTGGTAGCGGAGGGTAGCATTGCCGTTAGACCAACAAATGAATATGTAATTTTGACCAGCAACGATAGATGGTTCTTGACCAGTGAGAAAGTTGAATGTTGTCCAAGTGTAACCTTGAACTGGAACTGTATTTACTGAAGTGCTTCTGATTAAAGAATCATCTGTATCATTATAGATTGCACATGCGACATCACATGCTGATGTTACCCCTATGTAAGCTCTCATACTGGTTACAATCCCGTTCTCTGGTGCAGTATAATATACACCGGATAAGTAGTCTGAGAGTAAAGTTCCTAAAGTTCCTGATGTATCTTGGTTACCAAAGGTTTTTGTTGAAAGAGTGGTTGTAGTTGTACTTGATGTTGTTGTCGATGTTGTACTACTTGTGGATGTCGTCGTAGTCGTTGATGAAGTAGGATTAGCTATCATATGCAATCTTTTTCCAGTTGAATCGTAGAACCATGTGTTTGCTGAAACAGGTAAGGAAGATACTTCTGTCATTTCCGTTCCATTGACTTTCACACTATTTGGTTTTTGTTCAGAATAGACTTGTAGTCCTTGATTGCCTATGATGTTAACTCTGAAAGATACTTTATTCTCAGAAGGATATCCTGTCATGTAATTAATGACGTTTACAAGATTAGAATTTACATTGAATGACATCAATTTTATGAAGAAGTTTTGAATGAAGAATTTGAGGATATTGAACTGTAAATCATATATCCCGGGCAAGATTCCAAAGTTGTAATTACCATTCGTAGTGATTTGTGATATATTTATTCTGTCAGTTCCTCTATTGTAGACTGAAATGTTGGCTTGAATTGTGCCTGTGGAATTTCTTAATTGACCTGATATAGATACTTGACCTGTTGGAATTGTTGTGGTTGTAGAAGAAGTTGTCGTAGTCGCCGTGGGTGTTTGATTGAGGATGTCTCTAATACCGTTGATGATTTCATCTTGTGCTGGTCGATTTCTCCATGATGCAACAGGGTAGGTAGTATAACCTCCAGATATGTCCTCACAGTATCTTTCAAAGTCTTGTCCAGCAACCCATTCATATCCTTGCTCAATTGCCATTTTTAAAGCTAAAAGTCTTCCAGCCCATGCTTCAGCCTGTTCTGTTTCGTTCCTGCCGCCTAAACATCTGCCTACATCGGATGCAGCTGTTCCATAACAATTTTGATAACCTGTATTCAAAAGAATGGGCGTTCCAAACCTGTCATACAATGTTTGGAAGTCTTGCATGATATTTCGTCCTAAAACACACGGAACTCCTCCGTATCCTGTTCCTCTTTGACAACCATTCATATTAGTGAAGTGTCCCTGTGCCACATCATTTCTATTTGTCGGTAATTGTGCTGACGTAATGTAAGCATTCCAATTGCTCATCTCAAGAAGATCCAAGTCTGCGTAGTAATTATGGTTTAGCAAACCACCCACGGCTCTAATATGACCAGTTTGATTTAAACCAAGAAACGTATCTTCCCATCCACTCCCAAGATACCAACTAGATGTGTGCTCACTGATTATCACCCCAGGTGGAAGAATTGCTCTCAATTGTGCTATAATGTTGCTATATTCTGGACTGTGAAGTTGACAATGGTCAATATCCTCTTGATAGTTCTCGAAACCTATGAAGAAAATGTCTCCTGCTTCCAGTAACCCAGAATCTCTTGCTTGTTCGGCCACAGGTTTTAAAACATTATTCCAATAGTTTTCTATAAAAAGAGAACCGTTCCAATTAGGAAAGTTTGCTTCACGGGCGTGTCTCATCATTGCAGGGGGGATATTTTCCTCTATAAGGAATGAAGCAGATAATCCAATTTCAACCTTGAATCCAGCCTCTCTTATTCTTTGTATCGCACATTTCCCAGAAGCTGGGACAGGATTACAAAAATACCAGCTACGCCAGTTTTGCATGACTTCCCATTGGGAAGTACCATCCGCTTGACCGTCTGTCGATCCAAGTTGTGGATTATTCCATTCAGCATTAGTTGGTTCTGCTGGTGGTGGTCCAGAATTGTATCGACAATGCCAATAAAGTCGCAGTTGAACATGAGTAATCTCACCATTCGGTGAAGCAACGGCCAGATCATCAAGTGTTGGTTGCCAATATACAGGGTTATCCATATCAGGTTGGGTAATTCGCACTGGCATGAAATCTGCAATTCTAATCGAAAATGTGTCAACTGTTTGTGCATTTATTGGTACAATAAAAAAAGAAATACTAAAAATCGATGCAAAAACCAAAACTAACAATTTCATATTATTAATTTAGTCAACTTAATTTAAACAATTTTTTTGAATAATATTTAAAATTCCATCCAGAAAATGATATTATGAAAGAGATAAGAACAATCGTTTTGAGGGTTGAGGGAACTAACTGCGATGAAGAGACTGTTATCGCTTTCAAGAAGGCTGGTTCTTTGGTTGATCTAGTGCACATTAACGAATTGAAGAAAGGTAAAAAATCTCTTGAGGATTATCAAATCTTTTGCATTCCTGGTGGATTCACTTATGGGGATGACATTGCAGCAGGGAAAATATTTTCAGTATTACTCAAGTATGTGTTGAGCAAAGATGTTAAGAAGTTTGTTGAAGAAGGAAAATTGATGCTTGGATTATGCAATGGCTTTCAAGTCCTTGTTAAAGATGGGTTGTTGCCTGGATTTGACGGAGTGATGAAGAAACAGGAAGCTACTCTTGCCTCCAATGATTGCGGATATTTTCAGGATAGATGGACTTACTTGAAACATGAGAATAAGGGAAAATGTATCTTCACTAGAGGGATTAAAGACATCATTTATGTTCCTGTCAATCATGGTGAAGGAAAGTTTGTTGCTGATAGGGATGTCATCAAAAGATTAGAAGATAACGATCAGATTGTTTTCAAGTATGTTGATGCCGATGGTAATTATGCTGGTTTTCCTTGGAATCCTAACGGTTCGATGGATAATATTGCTGGCATATGCAATCCAGAAGGGAATGTGTTTGGATTGATGCCGCATCCTGAAAAGTTTATTCATAAGTATACTCATCCTTATTGGACTAGATTAAAGCTTGGGGAAGAGGGAGATGGGTTTAAGATTTTTAAGAATGCTGTTGAGTTTGCTAGTAAGTTATAAGAAATAAGTAGACTGAATCAATGGATTGAAGCAATACTTGCAACAAGATTTAAATAATTATAAATTCTGTTTGTTAGAGTGAAAACCCCTAAAAAATCTGTTAAAGTAAGAGCTTTAAGGAAAGCTGATCAGATAGGCGAATTATTTAATCTCAATCAAAAGTATGGGGGAAAAGTTGGTATTCTTAATAAAAGACAATCATTTATATGTGCAGATTGTGGTTATCGAGAAGATTTTACCCCTCATGGGAAAATTAAAATGGGGGAATACTCTGTTAGAGACAGGCCAGTAATTGGAGTTGATGCGTCCGGTTCTCCAATTTACTCTTATATTGCTCATTTTATATTTTTTTCATTTAAGTGCAATTGCTCAGTGGGGTATAAGATTCAAAGTGGACCTACCTTTGAGTATATTCTTAAATTACTTAGGGAAGAAAGGGACTTTGTTGAAAAGAACAAAAAACGCCCGTATGAAACTATGATTGTCTAAACTAATTTCCTTATCCTTTTCAAGTCTTCATATCTCTTTATCTGTAAAGTCTTCATGCCAAGCTTTTCAGCCGGCTTAATATCTCTCACGAAACTATCTCCGACAAAGAGTATATCCTCGGGATAGAGGTTCAGTTTTTTCATTGCTAACTTAAAAGGTTTCTCACTCGGTTTCTTCTCACCAGTATCATCTAGAGTTATAATCAAATCGAAGTAATGGTTAATGTTCATTCCCTCTAGTCTCTGCAATGCCTTTTCCCTTGGGGCATCGGTTATTATCCCCAACTTCAAGCCAAGGCTTTTCAAGTATTCCAATGTTTCCAGGACATAAGGATAAGGTTTAAGGAAGCTAGGCTTAGTCTTCAGATAAGCGTTTATCCCGGCTTGTAGTATCCTTTCATCAACTCTACCAGTCTCTTCTTCTAAAAATTTACTGAAAGCTATGTTTGAATCTATTCCAGTCTTGAAGTATATCTGCATGAGTTTTCTATATCCTTTCCTTTCGTTGATTTTTAAACCAGCTTTTATCATCGCCTTTATTGCCGATTTGCATGCTTCAGTCTTCATTTTCATCAAGTCTATCAAAGTTTGGTCTAGATCGAACAGGACTGCTTTTACCATGATAATAATGAAGAATTCGTTCTAATGAAATTTTCTATAGGTTTTATATCATCAAATTTCTATTAATAATCTGTAGAGGTGAGAAGAATCAAAACAAATTATACTGTTTTAGGCTTGATAGCCCTAGTAGTCATAGTTGGTATTATTTCTTTCTATTTCTTGCCATCAGTTGGACAAGGAACTTTAGTCTTGAAAATAACGGATAAGATTAATCTGACAAATGTGACGTCTATCGAAATAACCATAAGTAAAGTGGAAGTTCATAAGGCTGCGACTGGTGAAATCGTTAATGAAACGAATGAGACTATAGAGACGAATGAAACGATAACAGCAGGATGGGAAACTGTGGTCGAAGAGAGTAACACCTTTAATTTGTTGGAGATCAAGGGCGTAGAAGAGTTTCTAGGAGAGAAAACGTTGGAAGAGGGAAAATATACACAAATAAGGTTGGAGATCAGCAGTGCATCGATAATCGTTGATGGGACAGAACATGATTTAAAGATACCTAGTCAGAAATTCAAGTTGATACACCCATTCACGATAGTAGCTGACGGAACGACTACTTTGGTCTTAGACTTTGATGCATCTGAATCTGTTGTGAAAGCCGGACAGAAATACAATCTACATCCAGTGGTTAAAGTCATAGAGGAGTAATTTAGGTTTTAAATTAAAATTTGACCATCCTTGTAAATTAATTCTTTATCGGCATAAATTTCTCCAGATTTCATATCCTTCAAAATATCCCAATGGATACTGGATCTGTTTTGACCACCTGTCATTTGGAAGGAGTTTCCGAGAGCAAGATGGATACAATGTCCCATTTTTTCATCGAAGAGCATTACTTTCGTAAATCTTGTAATGTTAGTATTAGTGCCTATAGCAATCTCTCCAATTCTGTCTATACCCTCAACCTTTCGAATCTCACTCAATAACTCTTGACCTTTTTCAGCTTTTGCTTCAACTACTTGTCCGTTTTTAAAAGCCAAGTATATATTTTCAATTTCTTTACCCTCGTATATTCCGGGATAAGAAAATCTGATGTATCCTTGTGCAGAATTCTCGATGGGGGCTGTAAAAACTTCTCCATCGGGCATGTTTATCCGTCCATCACAATTAATCCATGTTCTTCCTTTGACATAAACCGTTAGATCAGTATCTTGACCTACAAGACGTAAAACTTTTACTTTATTTAATCTCTCAACTATACGTTGTTGCATTGACGAAAGTTTTTTCCACTCTTTAACAGGATCTTCTTTATCGAGGAAGCATGCTTTTTCTACAAAATCTTCGTAGTCGAACAAAGACATTTCAGCCTCTTGCGCATAAGCTGGGGCAGGATACGGGATTATAGATAAACCCCCTTGTTTAACATGTCTATGATATACATCCATAATTGGTCTTAAAGAAATTTTCTTCTCTTTAATTTTTTCAGAGGGTACATTCGTTAGTTTTCTGGTGTTTGTATCAGCGCGTATCGATAGCAGTCCGTCAATGTCCTCGAGAAAGTGGCGAGTAACTGGGGACACATAAGCTATTTGATCAGGGTTTGCATAAGCATAAAATAATTCTTCTATACCTTCTAAATCAACAAGTAATTCAGGGTACCCTCCCCTTAGAAGAGTATGTTTATACAGTTGTTGAATGAGTGGAGTGGCGACAGCATTCCCCTTGATGCCTACTCTCATCTTTTCATTGACAGGCAAGGAATAATTGGTTGCTAATATAGCTAATTTTTCTGAATCGAACAAAATATCACCCCTATTTTTCTATCAAATGATTTTAGGAAGAAAATTTTAAATAGGGGATAGATTATTTTTTCTCAATCAATCCAAAAACAAACTATTTGCAAATTCTATTAATCGTTCAGGCATTTCGTACGTTGTTAACTCATATCTTAAAAATTCCTTCTGTTTCTCTGGTGGTAATCTATCGAGTAATTGACGATGCGTATAATGACTTATTCCATAGACACATTCGTATACTTTTCTAGAAGGTTTCTTCCATCTAGCAATACTATCGATGACTAATTTTTTAGTAAGGAATGGGAAGTCACTGAAATAGTCTAGTATTTGATCTTGGTTTTTACCTTCATTAGCAAAAATTATGGCGTTGTTCGTTAGATAGTGTTGAGTTATAACTCGATCCCTTGATAACAATTCGTATTTGGAAAAACCTTGTTCCACTTCTGGTAGATGCAAGATAGTGTTTGCCGTACCTTCCGCACTGAAAGTATGGGGATCGTGCACTGTTGTAATTCCGATGAATGGATTTATTTGTAGTTTTACAATGCCGTTCATTAGGTTTTGTCCGTGAATGAAATGAACATATTCATGCAATGCTAATCTCCTTATGTCGCCATTGCGCCATTGTTTTGTGGGATGGAAGTTAAAACGCAGTAGAAATGGTTCGCCTGGTTTCTTTGAGCTCCAAGACCCCCAGAAATCATCCACTTCAACTTTTTTGATTTCATGATCGATTACGAGATAATCAAAATCCAGAACTTTTTGAACTAAGGGGGGGACTGTGGTTTTGACTGTTTCCATTTGTCTCAAAGCTTCTTCTTTACTGATTATTATTCTCTTGTAAAATTCTTCGAATGGCTCACTCTCAGGCTTATATCCTAAGTCTTTCATATGTGCATACATCAGTTCTTTTTGTTTTTGCACTACTTCTTCTGGAATTAGTTGTGGGCTTACTCCAGTTAAATTCTTCATATATTCAGGGAATGGTATGAGTTCACCCATCAGGGCACGGATAAAATAGATAGAAGCATTGAGCTTTGCTTTGATGAATTGTTCTTCATTGGTTGTTGGTTCTACCCTGTCGTACAAATCTTCTAATTTTTCTAGAACTTGAAATCTTGATTTAAATTCTGGTACCTTTCTTGGCTGTAAGAGATCAAAGTCAATTATATCCTCTCCTGTTCCCCATTGTGTCGTTAGTTGCTTTTCTAATTCATTCCATCTTGTATATACATCAACCGCCTCTTCTGTGGTTTGTGTGTCTATCATAAATCATCTAAAGTTGTTAAAAGTCTTAAGTCTATTGTTAATGATTTTTTCTAAACTTCTTAAACAGTTTATAGGCTATTACCACTACAACGATCAAGATAATTATAGGAACGAAGATGAATACGCCTATCATGTTAAAGTATGCCGTGTATGCTGGCTTGTTGAAGAACTGACTTTTAAGTGAAGGGAGTAAGAATAATGTCTTTAACATCTCATCTGCTGGAAAGGACTCTATCTCTCCTACTGCTAGAGAATACTTCCCTGTGTTTTCAGAATTAAAGACTTTTATCAGATATGTTCCTTCATCGGTTTCAAAGGATGCTTCTGGTCCTGTAAGATAACTATCCCCAGCAAATTCTTCAAAGTATTCTTCCCAAGTGTAGGTAGTGCCGTTGAGAAGCAGTATTTTTTCATCGTTTCTAGTCACTTCCACTGAAAAGACCCTTTCCCTTTCTACTGG
>Ga0209636_10007310_pt1 | contig 11275 bp, 10 predicted proteins | sample DeeMarSWOR152_54_FD_187464 | JGI IMG/M metagenome (GOLD analysis project Ga0209636, IMG submission 187464) | Marine sediment microbial communities from White Oak River estuary, North Carolina - WOR-1-52-54 (SPAdes) (version 2) | ecosystem: Environmental > Aquatic > Marine > Intertidal zone >... | reverse complement strand
TGCCTTCAAAACTTTTTATCAGCCTTTGCAGGCTTATGCTGCTGAAGTCAGCCCATTTCTTCAAGGCCCCAAAGCGACGTGCCACGTGAATCATTCTTCTCTTAAAAAGTCCGGTCTTCACTGTTGCTCTTGTTATGCTGTCTCTTATTGCCTTGTCAGACAGGGCGCTCATTTCGTTGAACAATGTGACTATTTGGTTTGAGTTTGCGGCTCCCATTGTTTGTACGAAGATGCGGTACGGATCATGCTGAACCACTATGCTGTACCCGATTTTTTCGGAGAGCAACTGACCTATCAAATGTGCCAAGGCTCTGTTCGTAAGGGAGCCGAAGTGGGCGTGAATTATAACGAATTCTTCCCAGTCTTCGACTATTATTCGTTTGTCCGTAGGAACTGGGAATCCACGGTTTACATGCTCAACCGTTTCAGCTATGGCGCGCAAAATATTTTCCTTATCAGACGGGTACTGCTCACTCAGTTTACCCGCGATTTCTTCTGGTGGAAGCCCGTTTCTCATTTGTTCTTCAACAAAGCCCCTGAAAGAGCCTACTTCTTGCGCAATTTCAAAGGGGACTGGAATCTGCTCGCCTATCCAGCTTGGAATGGCCCCGGTAGGATCATCAACTGGTTTTACGTGTACTTTTTCTCCTGAAACGTGTAGAATTTGCCATGGGCTTCCTCTGATGATAAACTTTATTCCAGGTTTACCATATTCAGCCATGAAGGCTTCGTCCAAAACACCTACCGCTGAGTCGCTTGATTCGTCAACCACAAGGTATTGCTTTTCATCAGGTATCATGGATAGATTTCCAAAATAGTATTCGAATAGAGCCTTTGTTCTCCGCGGTTTCAAGGCTACTTTGTCTTCGAAGGAAACCCATGTTAGGCGTGGAAAACGTTGATGCATGTACCTGAGAATCTTTTCAACGTCTTCTAATGTCAAATCCTTGTATGGATATGCTTTTCTAAATATTTCCAGGATTTCATCGAACTCCCATCTTCTCCTCCTAAGCAACAAACCAGCGATTTGATGCGTCAAAGCATCATAAGGTTGAGGGGGAACTTCAACGGGTTCCAAATCTTCTTTCAACGCTTTTTTGGCTATGGCTAAAGCTTCAAGAGTGTCATCGGAATCCATTGTGATGATTATTCCTTCGGCTATGCGTCCTACTCTGTGACCGCTTCTGCCTACACGCTGTATAAGCCGTGTAACCTGTCTTGGACTCATGTACTGTATTACCATGTCTATTCTGCCTATGTCTATGCCTAACTCGAGGCTGCTTGTGCAGACAAGTCCTCTTAGTTCGCCGTTTTTTAGTCCTCTTTCGGCAGCAATTCTAGACGGCTTGGCAAGGGAGCCGTGGTGTATTGACACTGGGAAGTTCATGTCCCAAACCTTGAATCTGCTTGCCAAAACCTCTGATATTGCCCTCGTATTTGTGAACAATAGCACGGATTTACGTTTGCTTATGTAGTCGCGAATTATCCTTAGTCTTGCTGCTACTTCTGGGTGAGTGTAAAGCTTTGTAGAGAGCTTATAATCTTCGCCTGTGGGTTTTGGAAAAACTACTTTAAACCTCAATATTCTTGCAACTGGCACATGGATGATTTCAGCGCTTCGGCCATTTCCAACAAGGAACTGAGCCACTTTTTCTGGAGTACCGATAGTTGCGGACAATCCTATTGTTTGGAAGTCTCTGCCGACTATCCATCTGAGCCTTTCTAAGGCTAGGGACAGCTGGCTTCCGCGCTTACTTTCAGCCATCTCGTGCACTTCGTCGATTATTACCCAGCGCACATGCCTTAGATGCTGACGCAGTATCCACCCTGGCAATATAGCTTGCAAAGTTTCAGGAGTTGTGATGAGGATGGTTGGCGGGCTTCTGGATTGTCTTGTTCTTTCTTTTGTTTCGGTGTCGCCGTGTCTGACAGCCAATTTTATGTCTAGATTGTTGCACCACCACTCAAGCCTTTCAAGCATGTCCCTGTTTAAAGCCCGCAACGGCGTGATGTACAAAACCTTTATGCCCCTGATTCTTTGTGATTCTTGAAGAAGCATGCTTAAAACAGGCAAGATAGCAGCCTCAGTCTTACCAGTAGCAGTAGGAGAAATAAGTAGAACGTTTCTTCCTCCAAGAATCTTTGGAATAGCCTTCTCTTGAGGCTCCGTTGGTTTCGGGAATCCCCTCTTCTCAATTAACCTTCGAACCGGCTTAACAAGCAAATCAAAAGCGTTTTCCGGACAGTCTTTCAAGCTTTGTTGAACCTCAGTGTTAAAGAATAAGCGGAAAAGCATAAGTAAAAGGATTTTGGAAGGCAAGCACAAAGGGATAGAGCAGGAGTTGTAAGACGTGTGCCCTCATATATTGGATGTTCACTTGACGTTTTTGCCATTTTAAACGCAATTTTAACTGCTTATCTTATCCTATTTTTGCAAAATCTGTCTCTGACTGAAAACTCTATGCACTATTAACTAACGTTCTTACGCCATCCCACGTTTGCAATTGATGATCATACGCTGAATCTTGTCATCAGCAACTATTACACGCTCATTGTAATGGTCCCCAAGCCGACGTCAACTCAGTCTGCGCAATGTTTGGAAGCATGTTGAACAGTGAACAAAGCCAATTTTTCGTCCATAAACGATTTCACCCAGTTGACGTATGCGTTTTTTAGTGTTTAGTTTAAAAGTTTTTGTGGAGTGTATGCCCCTTTGTAAGAAATATGTCTAAACACCATGTTCAAACAATTGTTTTCTATTCGAAAACAATGGAAAATTTTTTATCTATCATCATCAGAAACGATGGGTATTGAGAATGTTGGAGGAAAATCAAATGGCTAAATGTCCAAAATGTGGAATAGACGTTTCTAGACCGAGAAAAACATGGAAGATGGCTGGACGTCCAGACAGAAAAGGAAAAAGAATGCAGCTGGAAATCGGACTTTTCGACTGTCCTAAATGTAAGAAATCTTTCCGAAAAGTGCTGAGTAAGAAGAAGATTTGAGCCTGAAAACACTCTGACGCTGGCCTGTCGCATGCCAAAAAGACAAAACGCATGTCCTGAATGCGGAACACCCGTAAAGGAACTATATAAACTGTGGGAACTTATAGCCCGTTTCCAAACAAAAAATGCGAATAACAGTAACAATATTAGGCATGCACGAATGGCCTAAATGCGGCAAAAAATTCCGAGGCGTCGTAAGCAAAACCAAACTATAGGTTCAGAAGGTGTGCAGCTTTGAAGTTGTCTCCACCTTTCCCCCATTTTTCGAAAATTAAGCGTTAAGTTTTAAAACATTGAAGACTATGTCAACAAGAGCATGTTAACTAGAAGAAGGCATGACATTGACGATGGACACTATTCCGAAAATTTGGGAAAACGAGTACGTGAAAACCGCAATAATGGTAATCTTACTTATTGCAGTAGTTTTTGGCTTCTGGTATGGATCACAACTAGTGTTGAATACACAGTACCCAGCGTTAGCTGTGGCTTCCGGTAGCATGTGCACTTTGCCTGGTTCCTATTGCGATGGTTGGTCTCATCCGTTTAGCCGAACATTACATGTGGGAGACCTAATAATAGTACAAGGAGTAGATCCAGAAGAGATTAAGGCAGCTCCGGAGCCTGATGGTGACATTATCGTGTTTCATCAACCGCTTGGTGGCAATGATTTGATCGTTCATAGGGCTATCAAAAAAGAAATAGGAAGCCACAGTGAGATTTATTTCACGACAAAAGGCGATGGCAACACTGGACCAGACTCTGTGCCTGTTCCGGGGGACCAAGTTGTTGGTAAAGTCATTTTACGGATTCCTTGGATTGGGCACATTGCCCTTTTCCTGCACAATTCCTCTGGAATATTCATAATAATAATTCTGATAGTCATCTTGGTAATTGTGGAGTTTGTAATCCCAATATTTTCAAGCGAAAAAGCTGAAGTTGACAGTGGAGAAAAATCGGAGAAGATAGGTGAAACCTAAGGCTTTATAAAGGTTATTTATAAAGGGTACGTAAACATTAGCTTATAAGAAGTTGTTGTTCATGCCGAAAGCCGTATACATACATATCGAAAATGTTGTTGCCTCTGCCACCTTACATCAGAGAGTCGATTTGAACGCAGTTGTGAAGGGTTATCCAGGCGTCGAGTACCGTCCAGAACAGTTTCCTGGACTAGTATTCAGGTTGAAAAGGCCGAAGACAGCCACCTTGATTTTTAACTCTGGAAAAATGGTCTGCACAGGAGCGAAATCCGAAAAAGAAGCTCGTAGAGCAGTTAAGAAAGTGGTTAAAGAACTGAAAAAGGGCGGAATAATAATCATTAGCAAACCTGAGATGAAAATCCAAAATATTGTTGCCTCGGCAAGTTTAGGCGGGCTGATAGATCTGGAAAAGGCAGCATACGATCTAGGGAAAACGATGTATGAACCTGAACAGTTCCCAGGGTTGATATATAGAATGGCCGAGCCGAAGGTTGTTATATTATTGTTTGCAAGCGGCAAACTGGTTTGCACAGGAGCGAAAAGAGAACAAGACGTTTACGATGCAGTGGCCAAGCTTCACGTGATTCTAGAGGAAAAAGAGCTCATATTCTATGAAAAAATTTCAGCCGTGTAACTTCAATTTTCGCCTGTTTTCATCCTTTTTTGATCTGCTTCAAAATGGTCTTCAATTGCACTTCGTCTATTGCTCCGATTTCGTACAGTCTATTGGCTATCTCACTCATTTTAAGCAGTGAATGAAGTTTTATTCCGTTTTTGTCAAGCTTTTCTCTTCCTTTCTCTTCTCTGTCTAGGAGCACTACAGCATCTGTGGTGACTCCTCCCTCAGCCTCTATGGCTTTCATTGCCTCTACTAAAGATAGACCAGTTGTGATCAGATCGTCAATCAGCAAGACACGATCTCCGGGCGTGAGAACTCCTTCTATTCTTCTCTTTCTTCCGTGAAGTCTCACGCCTTTGCGGATATAAAGGAATGGTTTCTTCAAGTTGTAGGCGATTAAAGAAGCGAATGGTATGCCAGCGATGGGAATTCCTGCTATTCTGTCAAAATTCTTTATTCCTATTTCCTTTTTGATGAAGCTCGCTTGTAGGTTGCAGATTTTTTGGAAGGCGTCTGGAAAGCTTGGAATTATTCTCAAGTCTATGTAGTATGGGCTTATTTTTCCACTTGTGAGTTTGAACGCTCCGAACTTCAGGGCGCCTATCTTGTTTAGGATTTTGCAGATTTCAGTTTTTACGGTTTCTCTGCTTTTTTTCTTTTGCAATGTTTACGCCTTCTTAGAGACTTGATAAATTTTACCCACTTCTGGGACTAGACATGTAACGTTTGGCATGTCCTTTTTGAGTAGTTCGGCAAACTTTTTCAGGTCTGCGGTTAAGCCTGTGTGATAGGGAACAGCCACCTTAGGCTTTGTTAACCTTGCAATTTCAACACCAGTTTCCGGCGACGTGGCAGGTGCAATTCCGACAGTGCAGAAAACTACGTCGAGTTTTTCTCTTTTGCCTATTGCTGCCATTTCTGGACATGGTAAACTGTCCGATGTATGGTAGACCTTGACTCCATCTTCACTTGTTATTATGAAAGATACTGGCGTGGCTGCTGGGTGGTTACTTTTTTCTGCTTTGACCGAAACTTCTCCAAACTTCACCTCTGAATCTGGCTTAATCGCCTGTAATTTTTCTGGAGGAATCACGTTCTGAAGTCTTTGTGCGGATGTTGGGTCAGCCACAACTTCGCATTGTGTGAGCTTGTGAATCTCCGAAACAAGTGGTTGGTCTAAATGATCGTAGTGTTCATGTGTGATTAAAACAGCGTCAAGGTTTTTGAAGTTTCGGGGTTTAACGTCAACGGGGTCTATGACTAACGTTTTTGAGGGGGTCTTAATGGTTACTCCAGCGTAGCGGTTGAACCACATAAATAAGATTTCATTTTTGCCAGGAGTTTTTTTAATTGACATGTAGAATCACGGAAAAATATTATTGTGTTAAATACTTAAAAGACCTTTGATGAGTAGGTCCGTTACACTTAAAAGACTTATAGTAGCCTTTAACTTCCATCGGAGCGAAGCTGAACATGGTTGATGTGTGGCTTCCCTATGGGAAATCAGAGATATGCGTGAGGATTCCAACTCGAAACTTTTTGGGTTCAATCGAACCAGCGGAGAAGCCTGGTGTATCAGACGCTAGGGCGGAGATTGAAAGGGCTTTAAGGGAGCCTATAGGCTCTAAAACTTTGAGCGACATTGTAAAACCGGAACATAAAGTGGCAATAGTTGTTGATGATGCAACCAGACCTGCGCCGAGCAATCTTATGGTTCCGCCATTACTCGATGAGCTAAATATGGCAGGTGTCAAAGAAGAAAACGTAGTAGTTATTTTTGGGTGTGGCACACACAGGGCAGTTACTCATGAAGAAGCTGTAAGGATGTTGGGTGAAGATGTTCTTAACCGTGTAAAAGTTATCAGCCATGATTGCAGGGCTCAAGATCTGGTTTATCTAGGTAAAACTAGGAAGCATGGAACAAAAGTTTACTTGAATCGTATTTTTGCCGAGGCAAACGTTAAAATTTTAACAGGAGACGTATGTTTTCACTATTACGCTGGTTATGGCGGAGGGAGAAAAAGCGTTTTACCTGCTGTTGCTGGCGAAGAATCGATAAAGCATAATCATGCCATGCTTTTGCATCCCAAAGCCAAAACAGGGGTTCTTGAAGGCAATCCGATTCATGAGGACATGGTTGAAGCAGCAAAACTTGCAAGGGTGGATTTCATATTAAACGTCGTAATTAATAAGAAGGGTGAGATTGTGAAAGCCTTTGCTGGTGATTTGGAACAAGCGTTTTACGAAGGAGTGAAACTTGTTGATGAGATGTACCGTGTTTCAGTAGATCGTAAAGCAGACATAGTTGTTGTCAGTCCGGGTGGGTATCCAGCGGATGTGAATCTTTTTCAAGCTTACAAGGGTGTTGATAACGCCCTCGAGGTGATTAAGCGTGGCGGGGTGATAATTCTCGTAGCTGAATGCCCTGAAGGGCATGGAAACCAAGTTTTCTATGATTGGATGGTTAAGTTTAAGGATTTGAAGGCTGTTGAAAGAGAGATCAAGCGCCGTTTTGTTTTAGGCGGGCACAAAGCCTATTATTTGATGAAAGCTTTGCGAAAGGTTCAGATAATTTTGGTTTCGTCAATGCCAGATTATTATGTCACGAATGTTTTCAAATTAAGAACGGCTAGAGCCGTAAATGATGCTTTGAATGAGGCTTTCAGTATTGCTGGAAAAAAGGTGAAGGTCTGGGCGATGCCTTATGGAAACTTTACGTTGCCTGAGGTCAAGACAGGTGAAGAGTGAAGAGTCTAGGAAGTTTTCAAAAAACAATTATAATGTGGAAGGAGTTAACATAGCTTAGGTTCACGTTAAGGACTGAGTTGGGGAAGGGATAACGTTTGCAACAAAGCTTCAGACTGCGGAAATTCAACACGAACGACTTGGAACGTATTACATACGTTAATCGTACTTGTTTACCTGAGAACTACTCGGACTATTTTTTTGTTGATTTGCATCATAGATTTCCAGAAACTTTCATTGTTGCGGAGGAAAACGGAGAAGTTGTAGGTTACATAATGTGTCGTATTGAAACGGGTTTATCAAGCTCTATTTTCCGTGGATTAATTAAGAAGGGTCATATCGTTTCTGTGGCTGTTATGCCGGAGTATAGACGTAAGGGTATAGGAGAAGCTTTGGTTGTTAAGGCTATGGAAAGCATGCGATTGTATAAGGCGAAACATTGTTTTCTGGAAGTTAGGGTGACCAACACAGCAGCGGTAGACCTGTACAAAAAGCTGGGATTTGAAGTTTCTCGAACAGTTCGGGGTTATTATGCTGATGGAGAAGGCGCATACGTGATGGAGATTAAATTGGAAAAACATTGATTTTTTGGGTAAGAATATCTGTAGAGTGCACAAAGAAAATGGTTAAATATTTCATTTTCCGTTAAGGTCTGGTTTACCGCATAAAGGTGTTGTTAAATGTTGAAGATCAGAAGATTTGTTGAGGGAGAGGACGAAGAAGTTTGGATTAGGATACGGAATGAAGCGTACAGAGAATATGAGGATTTCAGACCAGACACCATGGAAGACGTGGAAGTCTGGAAGAAGAGTCCGAATTTCGACTCTACTGGAAGGTTCATTGCAGAATTGGATGGAAAGCCTGTGGGCGCGGTTGACGCTTACATAGACAGGAAGAGAAAGGAAAAGATGGGATTTCTACGAAGGCTAGGTGTAGCTCCAGAGTTCAGGAAAAGAGGCATAGGCCGACGCTTGGCGGAGAGAGCAATAGAAAGCCTGAAGGAGAGGGGAATGAAGTCCGTTCAAGGTTGGACGAGAGAAAACAAGGTTGCCTGTAAGTCTCTCTTGGAAAGTATGGGATTTAACTTAGTCAGAATTTTCAGTACGATGCGAAGAGACTTGGAGATAATCCCTTACAACATCGGAGAGCATAAACAGTTGAATATGCGAGAGATGAAGGCAAACATGGACGACATAAAGTTGCTGAACTGGCTCGGTAACGAAACTTTCAAGGAACACTTTGACTTCAGACCCGACACGGTTGAGGAAACAAAGTTTTGGGTAACGAACAAGCCTTGGTGCGACATAGACAAAGTCTTCTTTTCTTACTTAAATGATGAACCAGTTGGATACGTGTGGGCTGGAATAGACAGCAAGTTCATCAAACATAAGGGTATAAAAAGAGGCTGGATACTGTCCATAGGCGTTCTGAAGCCGCTTCGTGTAAAGAGAATAGGTACAGCACTTATGCAACAGGGCATGGAATTTTTGAAGTCAAAGGGAATGACTGATGTAGAACTCGGCGTTGACGACTCGAACCCAACTAAGGCTATCAAGCTGTACAAAAAATTAGGATTCAGGGTTGTTTTCAAAGATTTGACATACCTAAGGAAAATTGAGTGATCCGAGGGCAACACGCCAACGCCGTTGACAACATTTATGGGCAATACCATTATTATCCCAATTGTTAGGAAAGCTAATAAAGTCGAAGAATGAACACAACGAAACATCATATGTGGTGACAAGAAAACTTTCGAATAGTTTGCCGTTTTGAGATGAAGTGAATGGGAGCTATAGAGTTTGCACTAGTGGCAATAACCTCAATCATTGCCGTAATGAATCCCACAAGTACCGTGGCGATTTACATCGCTCTGACCAGAGACATGAACTTAGAGGAACGTCGCAAGGTTATTGCGAAGTCTATGAAGATATCGTTTGTCGTTTTGGCGTTCTTTGCTTTCACGGGACAGCTTCTCTTCTTGATCTTTAACATAACAGTTGCTGCGTTCAAGATTGCAGGAGGAATCCTTTTAGTTACAAGTGCATTTTCAATGCTTAATCCTAAAAAGAAAGAATTTTCTCGGGAAGAGCTTGAAAACATCGCCATAGTTCCGCTAGCGTTTCCTCTCACAGCTGGGCCAGGGACAATTATGGCGGTGATACTTCTTGTTTCTGAGGCAAACAGCCTACTGGAGGCTTCTCTTGTCTTCGCGGGAATTTTTGCTGGAGTGGTAGTGTCTTATTTGGGGATGACTTACGCGCCTAAGATATTCAAGTTTCTGGGTGAAGAAGGTCTCCATGTTATAACGAGGCTGATGTCGATAATCGTGTTGGCTATAGCAGTGCAATTCATAATCAACGGAATCGCTGAAACCATACCTACATTATAACATTTATCACTTAACCGATGCAGATTTTATCTAGGATGCTTTTAACCGCATCTAGACAGTTATTCCCAACCCTGCCGATACGAACTTTCAGCATCAATGTGAAAAGAATTCAGAAGTGTACATGTTCTGCTTTTTGGTTTAGGAAGTTTATTGCTTGAAGCACGGATTTTGCAAATCCCAACAAGCCGAGAAGTATAGCGACCGCCAGAAACAAACGAATGTCAACAATCAGATTCACATTTTGGACAGTTATGTCCACTATCCCGCCGTTCAAGGCGAAGAGTAAGTAAAGAATCACGAATAACGCCTTTGCACCGTTAAAAAAGTGATGAAAAATCGTTCCCGCAGTAAGTTCCCCAATAATCATCAGAACGATGGAAACCATAACAAAAACTTCAATCATCTGTTGAAAACCTGGGACTATCTCTGAAACTGGAGCCAAAAACATTGATAAAACGAAGTATATTCCATAGAAAAGTACGCCTTTTATGGTCGCTTTTAACGCTTTTCGAGTGAATTTTTGAAGACGGTTATTTGAGTCCTTGTTTCCTTCAGTCATAAGGAATCACCAAAGGTCCAAACTCAAAGAGCGGAGTTAAGAAATACACTTCGAAATATCCGTTTTCAGTAATTCCTATTGTTGGAACGTTAAGCCTCACATATCCTTGATATTCTGAATTTCGTGGGGCTTCAATGGTTGTTTGTCCTTCACTCACTAGGGTCTTGGTGCTGTTGTACATACGCATTTGGATGCTGCCGGTCAAGTCGAATGAAGCATGATTTTCAAAACTTATAGGAACAATAGCTGTCATATAGGTTCTGTCGAATCCAACATATTCAGTTCTTCCCAGCGTGAAGTTGTATAGGGGTGCACCCCAAGGCATGGAAAGGTTTGTTGACGCTTGAACTGGAATGACCTCAGCAAGTTTGATGCTGATAATTTCATGCCCTTCCAGTTCCGTGTCGTTGAATAAGTAATCTTGGCTGTTATGCAACAAATCATTGACGTCTATCGTAACGTTGTGGGTTACCATTACCTGTCTGTCTTTTTCTATGACAGGAATAAATGTGGACGCTCGTGTGATCACGAAGCCTTCTTTATCCAAGATTTCCATTGTCACATTGAAGCAGCCTATATTGTAGTAGCCCTTGTTATCGATTGTTATCGGCAGGGATAAGAGTATTTTATTGTCTGAGGTTAAGCTTATTTGCGGTTCTCCGAAATCAAACCGAACATCCTTAGCGGAATAGACAGCAGACACTAAAAAGACAATTAGGAATATCCAGAAAAAAGTTGTAGCTATGCTTATCATTCGAATCGGAATTCTCATAGTCTCTCCTTTTCCGGGCGTTTGTATGTATTTCAAGAATTTGGTGGTTGGTGCGAATATTCATTCTCTTGGCGTTGCTCTTGTGGCGGTTGCGATTGCACTTGTGAAGCCTGCTCTGGCGGTATAACTACGATCTCCGGTTCTGGTGTCTTAGGCTCTCCCTCTGGTCTAGTCTCCTCTTTCGTCTGTTCAGCTTTAGGCTTTTGCGG
>Ga0209636_10007307_pt1 | contig 11278 bp, 6 predicted proteins | sample DeeMarSWOR152_54_FD_187464 | JGI IMG/M metagenome (GOLD analysis project Ga0209636, IMG submission 187464) | Marine sediment microbial communities from White Oak River estuary, North Carolina - WOR-1-52-54 (SPAdes) (version 2) | ecosystem: Environmental > Aquatic > Marine > Intertidal zone >... | reverse complement strand
CCTAGGGAGGAAGGACATGCAATTCAAACCCATCAAATACATGGAGTGGTTCAAGACAAAATCCAAAGTAAAGATTGATCTCTGTTCGAGCGGCGTGGAAAGCTTGAAATGGAAAGATCTAGACACGAAGTGGGAGGATTTGGAAATATCCGGGGATAATTCCTATGGATACCCTCCTCTTTTAAGGACCATTGCTGAGAGATATGGCGTGAGCGAAGACAATGTGGTTTCCACCATCGGAACTTCGCATGCCATTTTTTTGGTTTGTGCCGCTCTTGTAGAGCCGGGGGATGAAGTTTTGGTTGAAACTCCGGTCTATGAACCCCTTTTGGCTGTCCCCGAGGCTTTCCAGGCCCGAGTCGTGAGACTCACCCGAAGATATGAGGATGATTATCAATTTTCTCTTGAGATATTCAAGAGGTTTCTGACTCCGCGGACAAAATGTGTTCTTCTGACCAATCTCCACAATCCCAGCGGAGCCCTCCTTTCCAGATCGTTTCTGGAACAGGTTGTTCAGATAGCTCGCGCGAGAGATATTTCTGTTGTTATGGATGAGATTTATTTGGAATTTTTAGATGAGGAACCCACTGCTTTTCATTTAGCTGATAATGTCATCGTGATCTCAAGTTTAACCAAGGTTTTTGGCTTGGGAGATATCCGGTGTGGATGGGTGCTGGCCGAGCCCGAATTGGCCAAAAGCATGAGAAGGATCATCGATTACATAAACGTGGAGGGCGTCTTCCTCGGAGAAGAAATAGCCTATCTGGCCTTCGGCCGCCTCGATGAGATCAAGAGAGAGAACAGAAAGCGGATCGATCAGAACAGGTCCATGCTGCGTGATTTTATCAGCCAGGAAAAAGCACTTACCTGGGTTGAACCAGCAGAGGGAGTCGTGTGTTTCCCCAGGTTGGAAACCCCTTTAATCAACGGCGACATTCTGGCAGAGCTGTTGCGGAGCAAGCACGATACAGCCGTTGTGCCGGGAAGCTTCTTCGAGCAACCCCAGCATTTCCGCTTGGGATTTGGTGTCAGTCCGGATACGCTCGCAGCCGGTTTAGAAAACATAAGGAAAGTCCTCAGAGAATTTTAATCCATTTTTTTGACTTTTCCAGGGCGGCTCCGAATGAATCGAATCTGGACTCTATCCTGGTTTTCTTCCTCTATGCGTGCGGTTTCAAATTCTGTTTTGGAGAGGTATTTGGCATGCGCCCCCAAATAGGTCAAACCCTGGGTGCAGAGAAAATCGAGCCATCGACCCCGGGCTGTCTCATCCATCAGCTCGGGGGTCTCCTCCACAAAGGTTATGCGGCGCCGGTCAGAAAGATCGCTTTCTCGGGATGAGCGCCTCTTGACATACAGGTTCACTCCATCGTCTATTTCTAAGTAGTTCAAGTGCGGCTGCCAGCGGGCTGCCCACCGGTAGTACCGATTGTAGAATTTTTGATTTGAGGCACGGAAATCCTCATTCGCGTTGATTTCATTGAGTAGGAATTCCCGCAAATCCTCCCCAGCCTCTTGCCATTTTTTGTACAAAGGAAGGGAAAGAGCCCGGTAATAGGCGAACCATCCTCTAGGAATCCAGTAGTCGCGAAAAAGATAAGGGGAATAGTTTGAGAATTGCTGGACCCATTCGTGCGAGGGATATCCGTGGAGGTTGAGGTAGATATCCGGGAGCCATCTGTCATAGAGCTCTTTTCTGACTTTGGCCTCAGGGAGCAGGGGTTTAGCCGCTCCGACCTGATAACCCACGTCTATTCCCAAGGATGTGTAACGACCCGCATGGAGGCTGTGAAAGGGCGTGATCTTTTGAAGATCGTAAGCCAATTCGGCTCCATCAGGATTTTCCATCGGGTGAAGGATGAAGTTCATCTTCTTTGTGTATTCCTTGTAGGCCGGATCTCTGGCGAGGAGTTCGGCGAATTTGAGGATGTAATTTGTGGCTGAAACTTCGTTAGCATGCTGACGGCCACTGAAATAGAGGGTGGGTTTGAAGGTGATGAGTCGTGGGATGGAAATGTATTTTTCCGATGGACTGAAGACTTCCAGAACCGGGATCTTTCGGTTTTCGTAGGACTTTCCGGCAATATAGGTTCTGATTTTATCAGAGTGTCCGAGTTGACTGACCAGGTCCAAACACATCTGTGGAGATATGATTTCCTCTGTAGGAATGGAGACAACATCGGAGCTTTGCTTTGTAGAGGATGGTTTATCCGGCAACGCCTCAGTCAAGGAAGAAAAGGCCTCTTCTTTTTGCCAGTCCTTGTGCTTGATTTTTATGGCCAGTTCTTTGAGGTTCGGATAGTTGAATGGCTGAGCCAGGATATTTTGGTTGTGGAGATCTCGCAGTGTATCGAGAATTTCGATGAGCGCCAGGTAATCTTTTTCCTTCTCGAATTCGACTTCGGCCACTAGTTTTTCTATCCTCTCCTCCAAACCGTTGTAAGTAAAGCAAGGGATGTGGAGGCTTTTAGCTTTCATTTTCTGGAATGAGAACTTTTTGCTCTTCTCTCTTCGTCCTGTCTCTCCCCATTCAAGAATCATTTCCGGAGATCGAGCCTGCCAGTCTTCGAATGTGACTTTAACCTTTCCGTTTTTTTCCTCCGTTGAGGGATAGATCAAGGGGAGGATATTTCCAGGGGCTGAATATCGAGTGGTGTCTTCAGGAATGTCTTCATCCTCCAGCTCCAGCTCGACTTCGGTGATTCCTCTAAGGAAATCGAGAGTGTCAAAATAGATTTCATCGTGCAGAGCCTCCAGACTGCTCACGATTTCCTCATCCAGCCCTAGCCTGTAATCGGGTTCGCTGAACCACATTTCGATCAAAAGCCTTTTGAAGTAAGGTTGTTTTTTAAACATAGGCTCATTGCCGGTTTTCTTCAGGATGTGAGTGTACACCTCTTGAATGATTTCCTCCTGGTAGTATTCCCAAAATTTCTCAAGGTCCGATTTCAATGGTGTATCCAACACCACCTTTTTGTCATTCTTTATCCTCACCCAGCCCGTTGTGAGCTTGACTTGTCCCCATTCAGGCAGAACACTCAGATAGAGCGTCTCTCTTGTGCTAGGGGAAAAGTGGTCCTGGAAGAGCACTCTTTTTTCTTCATCAAAGGCTGTCACTTCATAGACAGGTTCTGTGTCATCCTTCATTTCAAAATCGATCCTCTCCAAAGGGATTTTGATTTCATCAGCGATGAATTCATCGACAGGATAGAGCTCTTGCAGCCAGCGGTAGGGTTCAGTGTAGAAGCGTTTTAGCTGCATAAAATTCTCTTGTTCTTTGGCAAACCGGATGAGCAAATGGTGGACATCTTTCCCCTTTAAGGCAGGAATCACTTTTTCTTTGATCCAGAAAAAACCTTGTTTATAGGAAGAAAGCACGTCGACTTTATATCGAGTGAAGTTGTTGACGGCAAGATGGCTTTCGATTCTTTCTTTCAAACGATTTCTAACTTCAAGTGATTCACTCGTACCTATACTTATTTCTAGGGGAGATGTGGAAGGTTTAAGGATTTTTATTCCCTCTTGAATCAAGCGGATTGCCTCATCCCCTTCCCAGGAGAATTCCTTTTCCTTCTGGAATATGGTTTTGCTGTCTTGGAGGAGATAGGTTTGGATGTCGATCTTTTTTGAGTCGAGGTTATCTTCGAGATAATCGAGAACGTGCTGGGTGAATTTTTCGCTTTTTTCGGGAAGAAAAAATCGGATGTCGAATCGGTCGAATTCTTTGTCCTTCTTGTCCTCGACGAATGTCCTCAGCGCGTTCCAGAAGTGAGCTTGGGCGCTTCCATGTTTTCCTTCCAGGAATTCTTCGAGGGAGACAGGAACATCATTCACTTTCAGATTTCCCTCACCGAACTCGTCAAAGTAGGGGAAAGTTCGACTGAGATAAGACAGAGTTTTCTCAAGGCCCAAGGCGTCCTCCTCGAAGATCACCAAAGCATCCGACTTATTGAGAGCCTGGGGGACAATCTGAACGTGTCCCCAACCCTTTTTCAGAGGGGGGATGGTTGTTTTTCCGGTTCTGACCAGTTCTTGACAGAATTGGTTTTCTTTTCCGATAAGAATTGGCGCTTTGAGGGATTCTTTGTTTTCGACTTCTTGGTCCACATAGACCAGCGGAAAGGATGATCCTGCAGAGTGGAGGACCAATCGTGATGCGAACCATTGTGTACCAGGGCAAGCCGAAGTTTGAGGCAGGATCAAGGTCGCATCAAGACTGTCCGGGATGCTGTCCCTGTTCGAGTCTGAATAGAATCCTTTGGTTGTGAAGAGGTTGAGGAGGTCGAAACTTTTTCCCGATTTTTGTGGTCGGACACGAGATCTATACGGAGGTGTGAGCATTCTTTTGGGGTAGCCCACACGGGATAGAGAGAGCGATTTTTTTTCGCGGCCATCCTGGAGTCCAAAAGTGATTTGGGCACAGCCTGGATAGGAGAGCGTTTCCGTCCTGATTCCGCGTTTGTGCTGGTGCTGGAGCTTTTCCAAGGCATGGAAGGCTTGATTCAGATGGCCGGGACTCTCAAAATCCGCAGAGACGATCAGGTCTTTGATCTCTCCGTTATCGAACTTCAATTGTTTTATGGATTCATGCGGTGATTTCGTAATGGGAAATTCGTAGAGAGCCGATTGGATAGTTAGTTTTGATGTGTGCAGATTCTCTTCTTCAAAGAATTCTCTGATGTCATCCTCAAGTGAAAAATAGGTGTCCCCCACCTCACGACCCCAGATTTCCCAAAAATAGGGCCATCGAAGGAAAAAGGCACGGGCCGTGTGCAGTAACGCTTCCTGGGAGCCGGCCACAAGGACCACGCCATTCTGGTCTTTGTCTGAGAACACTGAAACCAGGCCCTGATCTTTTTTGATCTGAGAAAGACGTATGTTTTTTTTCTCTGCCCATGTTTTCACTATATCCAGGTTCGACCCGATCAGAATGGAATGGACAGGGGATAAGACCGTGTCGAATTCGGATTCGGTTTTCACCAAAGAAAAATCGACAACAAGGCTTTCCAAGTTAGCACGAGCTGCGATGTCCGAGGCAGCCGCAAGTTCATAGACAGTGGGTGTGTCAGGTATAACGATGCATAGAGCGACCGTGTCTGCAAACCCATCCTCATCTCGGTCAAGGAGGCCTCTGTTGAGTTTAAAAACATGGGAAAGGCTTGTGATCTCGGCAGCCGTGCACTGTATAGCCAGCCAAATGAAAATCAAGAAAGGAAACCATGTCTTACGCATCTTCACTCCTTTCGTGGGGTCAGGCTATCATAACTTTCATAATTTTATCATGTTAGTTCAGGTCTTCCTAATTTCACACCGTGTTTTCTCTTGGATAGATATGTGCAAATATGTCTACTCTAGATTGAGAAATAAAGATATGTTTTAAATACAAATACCGCCATCTGTCCTTTTTTAGGCTTTTGATGATCATGAAAGTTATGATAGCCTGATCCCAAAAAAAGGTTGACAGGTGTGGACTTTTCGGCTAATGTATGTAGTTCTTAACAAAAGAAAAACAATACTATATGTTGTATGTATAAAAAAGAGAGGTAGAACATATTGAATTTTTTCTTGACAACAAGCTAAATTTTTATATACAATCCCAGCAAGAAAAGCCAGCCAATGAAAAAAACCCAAATCACCAACTTCAAGTGCTTTATCATACTTGTCCTCTCCTTTTTCGTCTTGGGCGGGCAACCTGTCGAGTTTGGTCAAGAGAAAACTTTTTTTCACGGATTTCTGATCGAGAAACCCGTGATCAGAGTGGGTCTTGGTGTCAATTTGAGCGACATAAAGATATCGTCTTCGTCTGGAATGAAAATCTATGAAATCAATTCTAGTTACAAGCTGATTGCCGAGAATGTGGAAGAGGCATGGATAAGAGGGCGAAAAGAGAAACTTGCAAAGAAGTTTATCATACAGGTTTTCCAGTCCAAAGATAGAGAAGAGGCGGAACTGTTCGCGCAGGATCTCCGCACAAGAGTCGAACAAATAATCTTTGTGACCCAAGATGCAGAAGAAGGAATAGGTGAAACCTTTCAGGTCAAAGTCGGGGACTTTTTGACCAGAGGAGATGCGTTAGATTATATCGTGAAACTGAATCAGATAGGAATAAGTGAACCCTGGATCTTAGAGGAAGAAATTACAGAAGAAGAATCCAGACCTCTATGGATTCTGATTAACGACGAACTGAAAAGTCTCCACGATGTAACCGTCCTTTATTTTATTCCCAGCAATCCTCAGAGCTACCTCTCGTTCAACGGAAGGGATTACCGCGGTCTATTTGTTCTGGAAGCGACCCGAAAAGGCATCGTTCTGGTCAATATTCTCAATATCGAGAATTATCTCAAAGCCGTTGTGCCGAGTGAGCTTTCTCCTTATAATTTTCGCGAGATTGAAGCCCATAAAGCCCAGGCTGTGGCCGCGCGCACATATGCCTTTAAGAACCTCGGCTCGAACGAGGACCTGGGATTCGATCTCTGCGATACTCCCAATTCGCAGTTTTATAAAGGAATGAACGCTGAACATCCCCTCAGCAGCGAAGCCGTCAATCAGACTCGAGGAGAGGTCGTGCTGTACAAAGGCAAGTTGATCGATGCGTTGTATACGAGCACCTGTGGAGGCATGACAGAAAATGTGGAAGAGGTTTTTATGGGTCCAGCCCTTCCTTATCTCAGGGGAACAGAGTGTGTGTATGAGAAGCAGAAGGAGTGGCTCCTTCAATCATCAACCACTCCTTTGCCCATCTATATGGAAGGGAAGAACATCGCAGCGGAGATCACGAAGCTTATCAGCCTGAATGTGATTCCCAAAGAGAACGATCCGCTGTTTTACCGACAGGACGCCTCCTATGAGGAAGCCGTAGGCTGGATAAGAAAGGCAAGGGCTCTGCTGGGGAAGAAGAACGCAACTTTTGCTCCTGAGCCTTCCCCGCTGAATTTCACAACTCTTGCTCGTCTAATCATCCATGGCTTTGGATGGCAGGAGCGGGTGGAGAATCTTTTGCTGGAGAGCGAAGCAGACTTTATTTTGAAGAATGTGACCGAGGCCGACGGGAATGACAAAAGCTTCATTGCTTACCTCGTTCAAACAGGAATATTTCCAGTTTTCGACCAGATCGTTCGACTCGATAGATCAATCAGAAAAGGGGAAGTGGCCCTTTATCTGTGGAGAGTCATCCAAACATACGAAGAATTGATCCACCAAGGAGTTTTCAAGGAACTCAACGGAAAAAAGATTGTGCTGGAGACAAAGGAGGGGGATGAGGAATTAACGCTTCCACCTGTTTATTATCTTTTAAGAAACTATGACGACGAGAGGACTTTTGTCTCTCAGGTCTATCTGCTCGGAGGAGAGAAGCTCAGATGGATTAATGGAGAAGGAGGAGTAAAACTCCTAGAAGTGATCTATCCTCCGCATTCGAATATCCTTGATAGGAATTCAACCTATCACTCATGGCAGATGAGAAGAGCAAAGAATGCCTTAGAGAAGAGGATCAACCAGTTTTATCCCATTGGAGAACTCGTCGATGTGATCCCGCAGAGGAGAGGGGAATCCAGGAGGGTTGTAGAACTTCTAATCAAAGGATCCAAGACTCAAACGGTTGTCAAAGGGCTGCGAATCAGGAGTGTCTTGGGCCTTAGAGAGACTCTCTTTGTCATAGAGAGAGAATACGATGAGGCAGGTCATCTGACACATTTTGTCTTTACCGGTCGAGGTTGGGGACATGGGGTGGGTCTTTGTCAAGTCGGCGCCTTTGGAATGGCCCGCGCCGGAGCAAACTATAAGACTATATTGAAAAAGTATTACAAAGACATTAAGATAAGCAAGATCTATTAACCTGAATTATTCATAAAAAATGCCAACACTTTTTGTTATTACGGCAATATCAGGAAGTTATTCTGATATGGCTGGTTTTTTCAAGAAAAAATCTTTTTACATCCATCGGCATTTTTTATGAATAATCCAGTTTACCTGGGAAGGGAGAAGGAAATTGGATAGAGAGGAGATGAGGAAAAGGTTAATCGAAATACTGAAGGAGAAGTCCCTGCAGACGAACGTCCAACGGATCCTCACATCCGGAAGGACAAGCACCTATTACATCGATGCCAAGATGACGACTCTTGATCCTGAAGGAGCCACTCTAGTGGGCCAGTTGATCTTGGATATTCTCAAGCCGTTTGATATTGATGCCATAGGTGGTTACACATTGGGCGCAGACCCGATAGTCAGCGTTGTGGCTGCGTTGAGCGCCAAGACCGATCGTCCCATGCCTGCCTTTATTGTGCGTAAGGAACCCAAGAAACACGGAGAAAGAAAGATGATCGAGGGACCCTTCCAGGAAGGTTGGAAGGTTGCAGTGGTGGATGATATCGTGACCACAGCAGGCTCGACTCTCAAGGCCTGCAAAGCTGTAGAAGAGGAGGGCGGAAAGGTGGCTGTAGCACTGACCATAGTCGATCGGCTGGAGGGAGGAAGGGAGAATCTGGAGAAGAAGGGCTACACCTTCATCTCCCTTTTCACACGAGACGACCTTCTCGCTTGATCGAAATTTTCTACCCTTTACTCACACTTTCATCGTCAGGATAAAACTCCAATGGTTTATGATCAGCTTCGATAGCTTTATCACAATTTTCTCTGGCAAGCCTGCACAAATCCCTAAGGATCAGATAGCGCCCTCTATTCAATTTTTTTATTTATTAACATGAATAATTCAGGTTACTCGAAGCTGAGGAAAGGGGCTATCAATGCTACAAATTCTCTTGACAGGGATTTTTTGTAATTGATAATTTCTTCTAGAGCACATGAGCGCTTATCGATTTTCTCAAGGAGGTGTACGATGAAAAATCTGCGTATTTATATCACCTCTATTTTGTGTGTAATTTTATTCGTATCAACCACTGACAGTTTTGCTGCCGAAGAACAGGGATTTGGACCATTGGATTTAATGGAAAGACGAGATAAGCTCGCAGCACAGATCACGGATGGAGTGGCGATCATTACCAACTACTCTGGTGTGCTGGCCCGAACCAGGACAGATCCGGAGTTTTTATACTTGACAGGCGTTCAAATCCCTGGTGCGAAACTGATTCTAATCCCCAAAGAGATTGCTGCAGAATCCGATCATCCTGAATTCTAGAAGACAACCCTCTATCTTCCCTCTAAAAATCCACGTAGAGGTGTGTGGGATGATTTAGAGCTCTATCCAGGTGAGGAGGCCGAAAAAGAGACGGGGATAGAAAACACCGTCATTTCTGTGACAGCTAATGATGAGGGCTGTAACCTAAGAGCTTCGGACGGACAGGAACGGCCGCCGCACTACCTAACAAGGTTAAATGTCTCTCTTATCACGGAGATGGGGATGCTATCGACTGAGTATGGAGGTTTGCGTTTTGTTGTCTATTTCTGTACAATCACTTGTCTCTGTATGAAAGTCTTCATGACGTGAAGAGAACAAGAAAAGAAGTCAAACTAAGAGTGGCACTGACTCCTGTTCTTTTCTTGATCGTAGCCCTTTCCATCACTATCGGCATTTTTAAGCTTCCTCCACATATCCCTTTGATCCTTGCTGCGGCTGTTGCTGCACTCGTTGCCACCACACACAAGCATCCTTGGGTTGAGATCCAGGAAGGCATGGTGCATGGGATAACCCTTGCCATGAGCGCGATTTTGATCCTGATGATCGTGGGCACCATGATCGGCACCTGGATCGCAGGAGGCATTGTGCCATCCATGATTTATTATGGTCTGAAAGTCCTCTCACCTGCGATTTTTTTGGTGGCCACCCTAATCATATGTTCGATCGTATCCCTCGGAACAGGGTCTTCCTGGTCTACTGCAGGCACAGTGGGAGTGGCCCTTATCGGAGTGGGGCATGGACTGGGGATTCCTGTGCCGATGGTGGCCGGGGCCATCATCTCTGGGGCCTATTTTGGCGACAAGATGTCGCCTCTGTCGGACACGACCAACCTAGCTCCGGCTGTTGCTGGGACGGATCTGTTCTCCCATATCAGGCATATGGTGTACACAACAGCCCCTGGTTATATCCTCGCCTTAATTCTTTACGGGTTGATCGGAATAAGATTTTCTAAAGGAACACTCGAGACTCAGGGCGTGGAGACCATCCTCTCCACCATCAAGTCCAATTTTTTCATACATCCGGTTCTTCTCCTGCCACCCATTTTTGTCATCATCATGGTTGTGAAAAAGATACCCCCTCTGCCCGCACTGCTTGGTGGGACAATCCTTGGCGGGATTTTCGCCATGCTGACTCAATCCATATCCCTAAAAGATGTCATCCAAGCCGCCCAGTCAGGTTACATCTCAGAGACAGGTGTGAAAATGGTGGATGATCTTTTGACACGAGGAGGATTGGAGAGCATGATGCAGACAGTGGCCTTGATCATTTGTGCCCTGTCCTTTGGTGGCATCATGGAGAGGACAGGCATGCTCGAGACCTTAGCAAAAGCTTTACTGAAGCGGGTTCGAAGGACAGGCTCTTTGGTGGCAACCACGATCATCAGTTGTATCGGGATGAACGCCATCGCTTCAGACCAATACATTGCCATCGTTATTCCTGGCCGGATGTATAAAAATGCCTTTGATGCGCGCGGACTCCATCCTAAAAACCTATCTCGGTGTCTGGAAGACTCGGGGACTCTTACCTCTCCTCTGATTCCTTGGAACAGCTGCGGGGCTTTCATGGGAGCCACTCTCGGTGTGAATCCGTTACTGTATCTTCCCTATGCTTTCCTGAATCTTTCTAATCCCTTGGTATCTATCTTTTATGGCTACACAGGAATAACGATGGAAAAGATAGGCGATGATGAGAAAAGTGAAGGCAGCGAGAGAGAGATATCAAAATAGTTGAGAAAGACTTTCAGAATTCTGATAAAAAAAACCCGATATCCCCTTTCATAGGGCCTTTTGTATTGAACGAACTGACTGTATTTTCTTTCTATAGAGGATTATCTAGAGTGTTCCTCTGCTGTTTCTCCTTACTGGATGACCCCGTGCTTTTTACCGATCTTGGTAAAGGCTTCAATCGCTTTGTCCAGATGGTGCCTTTCGTGGGCGGCAGAGAGCTGGACTCTTATTCTGGCCTGACCTTTGGGGACAACGGGATAGTAAAAACCGATGACATAGATTCCTTCATCCAGAAGGTCTCTGGCCATGTCTTGTGAAAGTTTCGCATCATTCTCGAATTTTCCCAACATGATGGGCACGATGGGGTGAACGCCAGGTGTTATCTCAAAACCAGCTTCTGTCATTTTTTTGCGGAAAT
>Ga0209636_10007306_pt1 | contig 11279 bp, 14 predicted proteins | sample DeeMarSWOR152_54_FD_187464 | JGI IMG/M metagenome (GOLD analysis project Ga0209636, IMG submission 187464) | Marine sediment microbial communities from White Oak River estuary, North Carolina - WOR-1-52-54 (SPAdes) (version 2) | ecosystem: Environmental > Aquatic > Marine > Intertidal zone >... | reverse complement strand
GCGGGCCCGGAGGGATTCGAACCCTCGACCGATCGGTTAAGAGCCGATTGCTTTTGGCTACCCTTCAGGGCAACTACCAGACTGAGCCACGGGCCCGAACGAATATATCGTCAACCCAAATTAAGTGTTTACGATACTATGCTCGTATTCATCGGGCTCGGCTTGAATGGCGAGGGTATATCACTCAGAGGGCTGCGCGAGGCACGGGAAGCTGATGTTGTGTACGCTGAGCTTTACACGAGCAAGCTGCCTAAACTTAGACTCGATGAATTCGGGCAAACGATAGGCAAGCCTATCAAGGTGGTCGACCGCGAAACAGTCGAGCAACGCCCAGACGAAATCTTGCACGCGGCTAAAGTAAGCAAGGTGGCATTCCTCGTTCCTGGCGATCCGATGGTGGCAACCACGCATGTCGACCTGCGCCTTCGCGCGGCAAAGGCAGGCATCGAAACAAAAGTGGTGCACGCCGCATCAATCGCCTCCGCAGCTGCTGGGCTCGCTGGCTTGCAGAGCTACAAGTTCGGGCGCGCGGCTACAGTTCCATTCCCTGACAACCCATCGCAGGTGCCTTACGAAACGCTGGTCGAAAATCGTAAGCGAGGACTTCACACCCTGCTGCTCCTCGACATCCGAGCGAAGGAAGGGCGAGCAATGCTAGCGAACGAGGCAATCGAAATCATGCTCGGGCTGGAGGAAAAACTGCGGAAGAATGCCTTCACCCCAGACACGCTCGCGGTCGTCGTGGCACGAGCAGGTTCCGACGACGCGGTTGTTAAAGCTGACAGAGTGGGAAAACTTCGGAGGCTTGACTTCGGCTCCCCTCCCCACGTGCTAATCGTGCCGGGCAAGCTCCATTTCGTCGAGGCCGAGGCTCTTCGAGTGTTCGCTGGGGCACCTGAGGCGGTGGCCAAATGAGCTTGGAGGATGAGCTGACCGAGGAGATAAAAAAGTGGGCAACGAAACTTGATGATGCCCTCTCCACGGCGAAAGCTCGGAAGGACCGCGGTGATAAAATGCTTTTGAACATCCGAGCCTACCGCAAAGATTCTGGACACTTCCTAGAGTGTGGTGATTTGATTCGAAGTTTTGAGTGCTTGATTTGGGCTTGGGCGCTACTTGAGGTGGGGAAGGAACTCGGTTATCTCGAGGCATAGAAAACATTACTTCTCTGAAATTAACTATTCCAACCCAAGAGCTCGAGCGCTGCCATGCTAACGGCGACCATGAGCAGGAAAACCGAAAAAGCAAGCCTCAACCGCTTCTCCCTTGTCCTAACGGCGAGCCTAGCCCCGAACTGTGCCCCGAGGACCGACCCTATTGCAATGGGGATCAGCAAGGCGACGTCGACATGGCCCAGCAAGTAATGCGCTACCGAGCCGGGGATCGCATATATCGCCATGACCATGAGTGAGGTTCCCACTGCTTCGTGCACACGGAAGTTTAACAACAACACCATAGCTGGCACTAAGATAACGCCTCCGCCCACACCGAGGAAACCAGAAAGACCTCCAGCAGCGAGGCCGACAAACGTTGCCCGAAAAAACAATTTCGTCGGCGCTGTTTTCACCCGAGGCTTTGGTTCTTTACCTGTCAATGCAAACCTAGCCGCTAGCAAGGCTATGAATGCGCTCGTTATCAGCATCATTTCTCTGCCGGTAAAATAAGCGGTCGCAGCAGCGCCGAGTAACGCAGTGACAGAGCCCGCGAGCGCACATACTGCTCCAATTCTATACTTTAACATTCCTTTCCTGCGGAATACCAGCGCGCCTGAGATTGCGGTGGGGACGATTATCGGCAGTGGTGTCCCGAGGGCTACGTGTCCGGGCGTCCTTAGCACATCCCGCATTGCAGGGGTGGTCAAAGTTCCACCTCCGATACCAAATGTGCCAGACAATATCCCGGTTGCAAGCCCGAGCAAAATGTAAGCCAATTGGGTGACAATGAATTCCACCTCAACCCCTGCTCAAATACTTACCATGTGAATTAAAATGCTGCGGAAAGCACCCACTATACAATAAATGGCTTTTTACTCCAAATATTCTGGTCTGGTGGTCAGCGCCACACCGATTCCGCAAAAGCGTCTTTTGGGTCGATAGCGTGGGGATCCTCTTGCGCATCCAACGACGAGATCTCGAAAGCATATGATGGACTCACTTCGGTGGCCCGATGCCTGAGGTAAATTCTCGTCCAATCGTGCGGAGGTATCGTCACATGCCATGATACACCCATTTCCCAATTCTCTGAGAAGAAGAGGTAATGCGTTACGACCAGAATTCTTGGCCTTACAACAGTCCCTGTCCATTCGGTTTCGGTTGTGATACCAAGCTCTGAGTAATTGGCAGCGAGCCATGGGATGAATCGGTCACGCACATCTGTGGCGTAAGGCTCCAGCGTGTCTTCTCCCACCCATACCACAATTGTACTCATCTCTGTTTGCGTGAGTCCATCTCTTTCCCCTTTGATATTCACTATCAGCGTCTCACCTGTGCTCGCTTTATCAGGAATCACAGTTATCTCAGCAACTTGTCCGGGAGTTATCGCTTGGGGTTCGACTGTTACCGCGGCGCCGGGGGCAGTAGCCGTGATATCGACAGCCTCTCCCCCGCCACTTCCCTGCCCTTCGTCAGCAACAGTAACTAGGAATACACATCTCTGCCCGGCAATGGAGTCCATAGTGTTTTCAGGAATCACTCGCATGGAAAACGGGGCGGGAGCAATAATTATAAGGAAAAGTGCGCCAGCTATCAGGCTGACCGCCAGTATCAATACTATTGCCAGAACAAAGAACCTTTTCATCGAACTCTTTTTTAATTAGTGTTGTTTCCTTTTAGTTTTTCTTGAGCTTGCGCGAATATGGCCCATAAAGAGACCCTAATCTCTTAGGGATAAGGTTTCCAACTTGCGGATATCATTCATCACGTCGATAATCGCACATTCCAAGAGCTTTTTACCTAAGAATTTGTCAACACGAACGCCCACCCTTTCAACCTCTTGGGCATGCCGCTCTGCCCACGGATAGCACTTTCTTGCCTCCTTTAACCCGACGAACCCGACCTCTGGATAACGCTCGAAATCGGAGTGCTCCGCGATCTTTGAAACATCAGTTATGCCTATTACAGCTCCCATGCTCAGTTCACCTGTCGCGGCGTGGGGACCTTCAAGCTCAATAATTTTATTATTAAAAATAACCCGCAAGCTGGTTTCTTGTTCGAGCTCCTGAATACGGTCACGCAGAGGTTTGTTCCCCCCGTGCGCGTTGACCAGCACAACGCCTTCGATGCCCGGTATTTGCTTTACCGTTTGCAGCTTCACCCTAAGCTCTTCCAGCACCTGTTCGAGCGTCTGGTGGTGTCCTGTATCGATGTAGGGCAACTCGTAGGAAGAGTAGAGCGTCCCTAAGAACTTCGCACCAGTGCGTTTTGTTGCTTCAAGTGCGACATGTGAAGCTAGCTTGGCGTCGGTGTCGGGAGGCAAGGCCGCACCATGACGCTCCTCGTGAGATCCAAGGGCCAAGATGCCCACCTTGCCTAGATTCAAACTCACACCTTTTCCAAGCGTTTCACAGTTTTCACCGCAGCCTCTACTGCACGCCGGGCGTACTCGTTCACCCGTTCAAGTGCCTGCACGCGGCTCATGCCTGGCCCTGAAATGCCAAGCGCCACCGGTTTGTCGTATTGTATCGCGAGGTCTATTAATTTTCTCGCCGCGTGCTGCATCACTAGTTCGTCGTGTTGAGTCTCGCCTTCGATTACCGCCCCAAGTGCGACTACCGCATCGATGTCCTCGCGCTCGACCAGCCTCTTCGCTGCCAGCGGTAGCTCGTAGACACCTGGTACTAAGATTTCAGCGGCTATCTCAGCTTCCAAGAACTCGGCGTGACGCTTCGCAAACTCAAGCATTGGCCCGACTATGTCCCAATTAAACTCAGTGCTGCAGATTCCTAATTTCATCGGTCTCACCTCCTTAGCGGTCCGGCGTCTGGGCTTCCTTCTCGTTGCCCTGTGCCGGCCAGTTTTGTTAATTCCTCGGGTTTGAAAAGTAGACGGTAAACGTTTCGAGCATGCTCGCGAGAGCGTTTATCAGCCAATTCAGCGAGTTCCTTCTCGCTCTGGGCCTCGTCCTCGAACACGAAGACCTCAATCACATGTTTGTTCGTGAGCAGTTGGGCCCAAATAAGACCAAGCGAGGCTTCGTGAGCGCACTGCTTATCGATCGGTGCAGCCCCGGGCATGCCGAACGCCATGACGATGTCGCAGCCCTCCTCGAGCAATCGCTTCGCCTCGATGGGTAAGTCCTTGATGCCGGGCACGGTGCAGCGAACGAATTTCACGCTGCAGAGCTGCTTGAGTTCGTTTATCGCCGCGCGTGCCATATCGTAGCGTGCGAAGGTAGTGTCGACGATGCCAACGCGCCTCATCTCATCTCCCTCCTTGAGCCTGCACGATATCCTCTCCTTTCAGGCATAGCAAGCCATTTTCATTCGCATATTCATTTGCGACTTTCAAGCTGAGAGCCTTGCCAGTTTCAGCATCTAACATCTCGCATATTGCTACCACTGGCGTGATGCCTGCCAGTTCGGCCAGCGTCACCACGAACTCCGTGTGACCCTTCCGTTCAGCCAGCAAGCCATCAGCGGCACGTAGGAGCGGCACGTGTCCTGGGCTGCGGAGGTTGCGCCCGAATTCTTCTTGCATTGAACCGTTCAACGCCTTGGCCCCTAGTTTGCCCAGCTCTCTGATTGTTAGCGCTCGGTCGATATCGGTTATGCCCGTGAAGGTGCGGCGATGGTTTACCGCAAGCGAGAAGGCAGAGCGCTCGTCGTAGGGGAGGTCATCGGGGCGGGTGGACAGGAGGACATTGAAGCGGGATGACGCATTTTCATAGATCTCAGTTAAATAAGGGAGGCCGAAGTTACCCGCGATTTTTGGGTGAAGGGCGACGCATATGAGCCCACCTGCATAGCGTCGCATCGTCGCAACGTGTTTCGCCGCCACCGACTCCGCAGCGATGACCATGTCAACCTCGTTCTCGCGACCCGGTGCGTCGTGGACGAGCACAAAGTTGCCCGCGCGGAGTGCATCGAGCGCGCGGTCGATAATCAGGCCATCACCTCCACTTGAACGACATCGCCGTCCTTAAGCTTCAAGCTCTCACGCAGTTTCTTCGGTGCTATGAGCTCAACGATGTCAGCATAATGGCTCCGAAATGGTAAAATCAGGGCAGCTTTCTTATTTCTCAATTTGGCTGGGAAGAATTTCACTTGGCCAAAGGTTCGTTCATTCGTTTTAAAGCTCTCGACTTGTTTGCCGGGGAGCTGCGTGAGTACTGCCTTGAGCTCAAGCGATGCTTTGTCAAGTTTGATGTCGAATGTCCCTGGGTAGGGATTAAAACCGAGTTCGCGTTTGAATTGTTCGCGGTAGCCGCGCTGGCGCATGTAATAGCTGCCCTCACCCACACCAGAGATTACCCGACCAGTTAACTTGAACGAACGCGGTTTCAATCTAAAAATCGCTTCGAGTTCCCGATGCATTAGGTGCAAGGCCGCCAAGCCCGCCGCTGTTATACGCACGCTCTGACCGCGGGCCATTAGCGCTCGTTTGATTAATCCTTGGTCATCAAGCTCAAGCAGCCGCCGCGCTGCAGTCTGTCGTGAAATATTTAGTTTACTCGCAAGCCAGCTCAATGAAAGTTTCAGGTCGTCGAGGTGCGCCCCCTCCTTAGCCAGCAAAATCAAAATCTCGATAGTGGTCTTTTTGCCCAAGTTACCCCTAATCAAACGGAACATGCTAGCTTTTAAATATTACCAAAATTGTGAAGCGTCTAAAAAATGAGACAATGTCTGAAAATGTCCTATTTAGGGCACCCAGTGTTAAGTTAACGGTGTCAGACGGACAACAAAAAGGTTTAAATAAAGTTTTTGGTGAAGAGATTAGGAGGGTTTAGATGCGTGTTGCAATTAATGGTTTTGGAAGGATAGGACGGATATTCTATCGGGCATCTTTGAGTACACCTAGGAAATTCGAATGTGTTGCCGTGAACGATTTGGCCGATCCAAAAACGCTCGTTCACCTGTTAAAATACGACTCGGTCTTTAGAAAGCTGGATAGGGATGTGAAAGTCGAAGATGGAGCAATAGTTGTTGGACAAGAGAAGTTAAGGTATTATTCTGAGAAAGATCCTGCGAAACTCCCGTGGAAGGAGCTGGGAGTAGACTTGGTGATCGAGTCTACTGGCGTGTTTCGAGACAGAGAGGGGGTCTCCAAGCATTTTCAGGCGGGGGCGAAGAAGGTTTTGATATCAGCACCGGCGAAAAATCCCGATGTAACCATAGTCCTAGGGGTTAACGACAAGGATTACGACCCTCAGAAGCACAACATAATATCTCTGGCTTCCTGCACCACAAATTGTTTGGCTCCAGTGATGAAGGTATTAAATGAAAAATTTGGCGTCGAAAAGGCGCTCATGACCACCGCTCACGCGTACACGAACGACCAGCGGTTGCTCGACCTCGTTCACAAGGACCTCAGACGGACCAGAGCTGCAGCGCTGTCAATTATACCGACCACTACTGGAGCTGCCAAGGCAACGGGGGTGGTCCTGCCAGCGGTGGAAGGTAAGATGGACGGCATCGCTCTGCGAGTCCCCACGCCGGATGTTTCCGTGGTAGATCTTGTAGCACTCCTCGAGAAAAACACTACAGCCGAAGAAGTCAATTCGGCATTGAAAACCGCCGCCGAGGGAGAATTGAAAGGAATTCTTCTGTGCGTTGACGAACCACTTGTCTCAATCGATTTTACTGGTGACTCCCACTCAAGTATTGTCGACTGCGGTCTGACCAATGTCGTCGGCGGAAATTTGGTCAAGGTGATCGCTTGGTACGACAACGAGTGGGGCTACTCATGCAGGCTCGTCGACATGGCCAACGTAATTGCAGAGCACATGTAGTGGAGGCAATTTTAAGAAATAATTTGTTATGACGCCCGTGCTGGCTTATGAGGTGGAAGGCTTGGAGTTTCCTACCCTCGATAAGGCCGAGGTTAAAGGAAAGACAGTGCTCGTGCGCGTGGACATAAACTCTCCCATCGACCCAAAAACGGGTGAAATCTTAGACGATACGCGTATCAGGATGTGCGCGCCCACCATCAAAGAACTGGCAGAAAAAGGGGCAAAAGTCGTCGTGCTAGCCCACCAAGGAAGGCCCGGCGATGAGGATTTCACTACTTTGGAAGAACACTCGAAAAAATTGAGCGCCGCCATCGGTTTAAATGTTAAATATGTTCAAGACATTTTCGGACCAACAGCCAAGTCCGCAATCCAGAAAATGCAGCCGGGCGAGATGCTGCTGCTTGAGAACGTGAGATTCTGCGCCGAGGAAACATTGAAGGGTCCATCCGAGAAGATGGCGAAAACTCATCTCGTTCGAAGGCTCGCTGAACTGGCGGATATCTACGTGAATGATGCTTTCGGCGCAGCCCACCGATCCCAGCCCTCCTTGGTTGGATTCGGCGCCGTGCTACCGACCTTTGCTGGACGGCTTATGGAACGTGAGCTCAAAGGGCTGGGTCGCGCGCTGACTCCCGAGAGACCCTCCGTCTACGTGCTTGGGGGCGCGAAGGTCGACGATTCTCTCACCATAATCGAAAATGTATTCGCTAAGGGTATTGCGGACTTTGTGTTAACTGGGGGCCTGGTTGGGCATGCTCTTCTTGCAGCAAGTGGCAAGGATCTGGGCAAGCCAAACCTGCAATTGTTGCTCGATAAAGGTTTTGGTGAAGAGATCGAGCGGGCCAAGCGTTTGCTTTCCCAGCACGGAAACAAGATAAAAACTCCTTTAGACTTAATCGTTGATGAGAGCGGAAAACCGAAAGAACTGGGATTAGATCAGCTTCCGACAGAGCTACCCCTTGGAGACATTGGAAGCAAAACGGTCGAGGAGTACTCGAAGGTAATCTCGGGGGCAAAAACTGTTGTTATAAACGGCCCGCTAGGAATTTTTGAAAAACAAGGGTTCGAGCAGGGAACGTTCAAAGTACTTGAAGTCATGGCAAACTCCCAAGCTTTCACAATAATCGGCGGAGGACACGTAGTGGCGGCTGCTCATGATGCAGGAGTTACAGACCGGATAAAACACATCAGCACTGGCGGCGGCGCATGCATAAGTTTTCTGTCCGGAGAGACTATGCCTGTTGTCGAGCTGCTGACGAAGAAGACGCAGAGTTGACCAGTTGCAGGTTCTGTTCTGCGAAGGTTTTAGCGTTTATTTGAAGCATTTTAGTTCTATCGTCGCCAATAATTTGTTTGGGGGTGTCAGTGTTATTCATCATCGAGCACCTCGAGCCTAAGCTGAGTGAATGGCTCTGCATTGAGTACTCGCATGCCGCGCGGATTGCTGGGAAGAAAGACCTGATTTTAACAAATGTGAAAAATGCAAAAGAATCCCAAAAAATTAAACGCGTAGCACAGGTTGAACGAAGGCGAGTCAAGGAACTTTTTAATCAAACGGAATTGGTCGTGCTTGACCCCCGCGCGAGGAAAAAGCTATCTCCAGCTGACATGCGGGGTAAGCGGGCAATAGTCATTGGTGGCATTTTGGGCGGGGAGCCTCCGCTAGGGCGGACTAGAAAACTGCTGACCGCATCATTGCCGAGGGCTCTCGCACGAAATCTGGGGGAGCATCAATTCGCGATAGACGGCGCGGTATACATGGCCAAGCGAGTGCTCAAGGGCAAGCGACTCGAGGAGGTGCCCGTGCAGCTTGGGTTAGAAATTCAAATAAGCGAGGTGTATTCAACCTTCTTGCCCTATGCGTTCCCGCTCGTCAAAGGCAAGCCGCTAATCTCGAGCAAGCTTGTCGATTACTTGAAACGAACTTAAACCTGTTGTAGAGTTGGCACAATAGATATGATTGAAATTGTTTGTTATTTTTTCTGGGGTTTGAGATTCACCCCTAACTCCTTTGCAATCTGCTCGAGTTCGGCCCAAACCTCGTCGGAAATCGGGATGCCCTCCTGAAGCCGCTTCTCTCGGATGCGGAACTCAGGTTCTCCAGGCACCAAAATTTCTTCAATACCCGGAGCTTTGCGGGATTCCTTGAGCTGTGTCACGAATTTTTGAACTCGTGCATTGAATTCATCGACCGAGCCGAATGTTGCCGGGTCAATCGCGATCATGAAGTCACCCTTGGTGGAAAATCCCTCCACTGGCTCGAGTGTGCCGTGAACTTCCTTCCCGGCAGCGGCACCTACTAGAGGGCCTGCCAACAACTCGAGCATGAACGCCAACCCATAGCCCTTGACTCCTCCAAATGGACTGAGCGCCCCCGCTAAGCCTTTCTTGGGATCGGTTGTCGGTCGCCCTTCCGAATCGATTGCCCAACTTTCAGAAATGGATTTGCCCTCTTTCATCGCTTTCACGAGCTTACCACGCGCCGCGACGCTCATCGCCATGTCAAGCAACACTGGAGGCTTGGAGGGGATACCAATGGCCAGAGCGTTCGTCCCAAGCAAGGGTTCGACGCCGCCCCAAGGGTGGACGAGCGCGTCGGTAGTCGTGGTCACGATGCCGATTAACCCTTCACGCATCGCTAGTTCCGCGTAGTACCCTGCAATGCCGAAGTGGTTTGAGTTATAAACGCCGACTGCGGCCACGCCCTGTTTTTTCGCCTTTTCGATTGCTATGCGCATCGCTCGCGTTGCGATGTAGTGGCCCAGTCCGTGGCCGCCGTTGATGAGTGCGGTCGCCGGAGTCTCCCGCATGACCTCGACCTTTGCCTTTGCGACGATCGTCCCCCGCTTGAGCGCTCGCAGAATGTAAGGCAGGCGAAGTATGCCGTGGGAGGCGAAGCCGCGGAGGTCGCCTTCAGCTAATACCTCGGCAGTGGCGCCAGCCTGCTCCTCGCTCACACCGAGTTTTTGCAGCAATGCTCGAATGATGGGTTTTTCCTGCTCAAAGGTGAAGATCACCAATCTCCCAAGCTCCCCTCAGGCGCGACTCCTTAAAATCTCATCGCTCCATCAACAAAAAGGCGCAGGGTATAGCGTGTCCTATTTAGGACATCTAGTGTCCTAAATAGGAACTACCCGTCGATGTCAGCTTGGGACACCGCTTCCTCGTCGAGTTTGCACCCTATGAAATCGGCTACCCTTTCCGCGATCTCCTCTTTTCTGGATTCGGCCACCTGAGCCACCCCGCGACCCTGTGCGCCTTCCTCACGACCTGAAACGCCAGGAGCCCCAGCACACCCGCCACGGCCAGTGCGATGATCAGCACCACGACGGTAGCGGTCAGGAGCAGGAGCACCAAGATTTCTACCGCTGGTCCAATCATTTCTTCTCCCCCTCTTCCCCGGCTCTCAGCGTTACGTCGTTCTTGAAGAGCGCGTTCGACTCGCACTTCTGTTGCCCATATTTCTCTATGTACCCGTAGTCGCGTGATTCCCTCCCCAAACCCGTCCTGAGGTTCTCTATCCACTTCAGGTTTTACCTGTCAATGTCGCTCTTGGTTAGCCCGAACCTTTTGATGATTTCAGCACCGAGGCAGGCGTTCCAGCTTTTCGTCTCTTTATGCTATTTTTTGGACAATCACGCTAAAAAAAAGTCCATTTTTATTATAAATATTACAAGAAAATTATTTATATGCCAAAAAATAACATGATTCGGTCGATATAGTGAAAAAATTTGCCAAGCAAAAAAAAGAAGATAGGGGATTGTTTGCCACAAGTTGCAGTTGATGATATCGCGCCGAACGATTACAACACGAACGTCATGCCACCCAATACATACAGGCAACTGGTCGAAGACATGAGGGAGAACGGTCCAAGCGCGATAAATCAGATTCTACTGCGCAAAGCAGGGAAGAAGCTGCGCAAGGTAGGGAAAAGATTCGAAATCATCGATGGTTTCAACAGATGGAAAGCCGCGAATGAACTGACGTGGAAAACAATCCCAGCCGAGATCAGGGACGTTTCGCTGGAAGAGGCAAAGGTCATCAACTACCACAAGAACAGCGAGCGGGGGACCATCGATCCCTTCAGGGAGGCGGAGCTCTTCAAATCCGAGATAGACTCGGGGAGGACTCAAGAGGAGGTTGCCAAACGTTACGGGATAGATCGGTCCCAGGTCAGTTACAGGTTGTCGCTCCTGAAAATTTCTGGGAAGGCACGGAGGTTCATTGATGTGACACGTGTCACGCCCAGCCAGTTGGAAGTGATAGCCAAAGTGGTAAAGTCCGCCGATCAGGAGCTCCTCGCGAAAGAGGTGAGGGACAAGGGGCTGGGCGTC
>Ga0209636_10007305_pt1 | contig 11280 bp, 12 predicted proteins | sample DeeMarSWOR152_54_FD_187464 | JGI IMG/M metagenome (GOLD analysis project Ga0209636, IMG submission 187464) | Marine sediment microbial communities from White Oak River estuary, North Carolina - WOR-1-52-54 (SPAdes) (version 2) | ecosystem: Environmental > Aquatic > Marine > Intertidal zone >... | reverse complement strand
TTCTAATATCCTATAAAAATTACTATTACTTGTATTTTCCTTTCCTCCTTGTTTTGATTCCATTCCTTGAATAATTGAATTAAATAAAACCGAAAACAAGGAAAAATTCATAAATGTAAATTAAACCTAATTTTATGAAAAATAATTCATGATAAATTAAACTTAATCTAGCGATTTTAATTTTTGCAACTTTTATGCCAATAAGCATCTCCTTTTACTTTAATCCTTAAATAATTAGCATAATTTAAATATTATCAATGTAGTATATAAATTAAAATTTATATCAATACTGTTTTATTCACAATATCACGGGAAAGTTTTTCCTATCAAAATATTAATACATCACTGCTCCAGATAGTCTTTGAGTTATTTCAGTGGCTCTATCAATCGGCATCTCCCCAAGAATTCTTGCTACTCTTCTATCGTCCATTTGTAAAAAAATCTCCACAATTGTCTGGTCATCAAGTTGAGAAATAATTGGTGCTGCATCTTCGGGTCTCATTCCCTCACACACTTTAGCAAGTTTCTGAATACGCTCTTTTTCATAACCTTCTCTTTGCCCGGTTAACATTCCTAACTCCCGCTTAACCGCTTCCAAACTGTCTCTTTCATTATTAATCCGCTGCTGTTCTTCTGTTAGCTTTAGTTTCTCTCGTTCAAGGTCAAGTTCTCTCTTCTCATAATCTCTTGCTCTTAACTGTTCAGCAGTTGGAATCCCAGTTATTAAAGATGAATCTACTACCATAGCAGTCTCTTTCTGAAATATATTTACGATCTTTTTCTGTAAAGGAAATCCCTTATCTCTAAATTCATATACCAAACCATATATTACTCCCAACATTATAATAAACGATAATATTGACATTACCAAAAGTTTTAACAATATTTTCATCTTTAATAAATTTGAAATTATTCTTCAAATATTCAATCTTGGAATCAATTCCTCCGGGAGAAAATACTTTGATAAAGAAATTTCATCGTTTTGAATCTGCTGATCTTTATCAAAATCACGTATGTATTCCTCCCTTGTTTTTTGTTTAAGGTTTTCTATGGCTTTCCTCTCTTTATAAGCCCATTCCAGTTTCTTTTTTCTATTCTCAACTTCTCTCTCACACTTTGATATCCTGCTAATCTGTCTTTGAATTTCAAATATTAACAGAGTCAAATAACTGCAGTAAAATCTCATTTCAAATATAGATAACCTTTTTCTCCCTCTTATTTCATCCTGATAGGTCTGTAATTTCTCTCTATGACTGTGAAGAATAAACCGTTCTGATTCCAAGACGTTTAATGCATTTGCAAGTTCCCTCTCTCTTACTTGCTGAATCACTTCTTTAATATCAAGAACCCTCTGTAATCTGAACCTATATCTTTTCATTGGTCAATTAATTAATTCAGGGAAACATCTTTAACTAATTCAATTAATTTTTTTATTGATTCCTCAAATTCGCATTTCTCGCAAATATCCTGCCTCAAGAATAGATTGATAGAATCAATAAGGCAGATTGCCTCATCAATTTTTGGATTACTCCCTTTAGAATATGCGCCGATATTAATTAAATCTTCAGATTCTCGGTATGTAGCAAGTAAATTTTTTAATTTATTAACAGCAATTCTCTGCTCATCACTGACCACATCAATCATTAACCTCGAAACACTTTCCAGAACATCAACAGCAGGATAATGATTCCCATTCGCCAGCCTTCTTGATAATACTATATGACCATCAAGGATAGACCTTGCAATATCAGAAACAGGCTCGCTAAGGTCATCTCCTTCTACCAACACTGTGTATATTCCTGTTATGCTTCCCTTTTTCGTCGCTCCAACTCTTTCTAAAAGTCTCGGTAAAAAAGCGTACATCGATGGGGGATATCCTCTTGTAGTGGGAGGCTCTCCAATAGAAAGACCAATCTCTCTTTGAGCAACAGCAATCCGACTCGCAGAATCCATCAAAAGCATCACATCCATCCCCTTATCCCTGAAATACTCAGCAATAGCAGTTGCGGTCATTGCTCCCTTTATTCTTAAAAGAGCAGGCTTATCATTGGTTTCCACCACTACCACCGAATTCTTTAGCCCCTCTTCGCCAAGGTCTTTTTCAATAAAGTCCATGACCTCCCTTCCTCTTTCTCCAACCAAGCCGACCACCGTCAAATCTGCTTTTGTATTTCTGGCTATCATTCCCATTAATACTGATTTCCCCACACCAGAACCCGAAAATATTCCCACCTTCTGACCCTTTCCAAGGGTTACAAAACTGTCAATAGAACGAATTCCGGTAATTATTGGTTCAGTAATTCTTTTCCTATCCATCGCTCTGGGAGGAAGATTATCTATAGGATATTTAATTTTCTTCCTGATCGCTCCTCTATTATCAATAGGTCTTGCCAGTCCGTCTACTATTCTTCCAATTATATCTTCACTGATTTCAATAAAAAAAGGTTCTCCTGTTGTGAAAACCTCTGAGCCTGGTGCAATCCCCTTCAATTCACTCAAAGGCATAAGAAGAACCATATTATCTCTAAACCCTACTACCTCTGCAATCCCTTCTGATTCGCCTTCCCTGCTTCTAATAATACATTTTTCACCAATTCTGCTGTGAGGACCAATAGACTCGTAAACCAGCCCTATTACCTTGGTTATTCTACCCTTTCTTTTAACAAAACTGTGTTCTTCTATCAAATTGTAATATTTTTCAAAAATCTTTTCTGATATCTGAGATTCAAACTCCAAGTTTTTTATCCTCCAGCAGAACTCTTTCCAATTCATTAAGTTTTGTTTCTAATCGTGCATCAACTTCTCCAGTATTCGTCTCTAATAAGCATCCGCCTCTCGTTATCTTATCATCTGATTCTATCTTAAAATTTTTCACATCCTTTAACGTATTTTTCAGTTTCTTTTCATACTCCTTAATAACATTATAATCCTCTGGATTCAACTTAAGAACTAAATCAGTCTCATCCGAAATAAACTCAAGAGATTCTTTAATCATAGTCAATATAACTTTATCATCTTTTTCTAACTCTTTTTTAACAATCTTTTTGACTATAAGATAACAAAGAGTTATAACTTCTTTTTCAGCTTCATTAATTATTAATTCTTTTTCGTTCGAAATCTTCTTTGAAATACTAAGAAAATTATCTATCAATGGTCTTATTTCGTCTTTACCCTCCTTAATGCCTGCTTGTTTGCCGTCATTAAAACCTTGAGTGTATGTCTCTTTCTTTTCTTGTTCAAATTGAGCAGTTAGTTTGCTTTTTTGTTCTTCAAGCGCAATCTTAACTTTTTCACTGACTTCTTCCTTCAGGCGCTTTTCAAATTCCTTTCTCCTTCGATTCTCTTCCTCTTCCTGCTTTCTTCTTTCCTCCTCTTCAGGGCTAATTACCTCATCAACAACAAAACCTTCAGCAAACCTTATTTTTTTTACCGGCTTCGTAGATTTAATAATATTAGGCGACAATTTCTTCTTCTCCTCCCCTTCCGGAGATAACGATTTCGCCTTCTTCTTCAAGGCTTCTGATTACTTCAACGATTTTCATCTGCGATTCTTCAACATCCTTTAACCTAACAGGACCCATAAATTCAAGTTCTTCTTTAATTAATCCCGACGCTCTTTCTGACATATTTTTGTATATTACGTCCTTCACTTCATCTGTTGCAACCTTCAGCGCAAGAGCAAGTTCTTTCGAATCTACCTCACGGAGAACCCGCTGAATAGAGCGGTCATCAAGAAGTACAATGTCTTCGAACACAAACATAAGGTTCTTTATCTCGGTTGCCAGTTCCGGATTCCTCTTTTCAAGATCTCCAAGTATAGTCTTTTCTGTTGACCTTCCTGCAAGGTTTAATATCTGTGCAACAGCCTTAGCACCACCCGCTGCGCTGAGGTCTTGTCCAAATACCGTTTCTACTTGGGATTCAAGAATCCCTTCAATATCTGCAAGAAGATCAGGCGATATCTTCCCCATTGTTGCAATTCGATATGCCACCTCACCCTGAATTTCAGGTGACAAATCTGATACTATCTGAGCAGTTTGTTCTGGTTCAAGATTTGCAAGTATTAATGAAATAGTCTGCGGATGTTCATGTTGAATAAAATTCAATAATTGATTCGGATCAACCTCTTTCAGTAGTTTAAATCCGCTGACATGAATGGCAGATTCAACTTTTGATACAATCTCATGAGCCTTCCTTGGTCCAAGTGCTTTTTCAAGAAGGGCTTTTGCATACTCTATACCACCCTGAGATATATACTCCTGCGCCATTATCATTTGATAAAACTCTTCTACGACCGCCTCCATAACCGCAGAAGGAACATCTCGCATATTCGCTATTTCAATTGACAATTTCTCGATATCTTTATCCTTTAGATTTTTGAAAATCTGGGATGCCGATTCTACACCTATAGAAATTATTAGTATAGCAGCTTTCTGCCTCCCAGTTAGGCCTTCAAACGAAATTTCCATTTCCTAAGTTTTCTCCTCTAATAACCATGTTGCAAGTAAGGAAGCCACATTTTCAGGTTTATCTCTCGCAAATTTTGACACTTGATCGAGCATTTGCGTTCTTCTCTGCGCCTCAGCTGATATCTCTTCTTCTATAGCTTCCGCCTCGATATCAATAGCCGGTTTAGGTTTCGGTTTCGGTAATAATAAATCAAGGCTTTTAAAAATTGACCTTAATACAACTAAAAATATTATCCCTGCAAAAGATAAAATAGAATATCTAATAACTTTCCCTATCATTTCCTGCCTTTTTTCTGCCCTTATTCTCGCCTCTTCAGCCTCTCTTGCTGTTGTATCAAATGGAAATTCAACAACTTGAACCTGATCACCGCGGGCTTCATTGTATCCTATGGCAGCCATAATAGAATTTCTCAAATCATTCAACTCATTCTGAAGCCTACCAGTGTCTACCGTAACAGAAACTGAAATCCTTTCAATCTTACCATATTTATCGTTAACCTCCTGAATTATTTTATTAATCTCATAATTTGTAATTGCACTCTCTTCTCTGGATGGAGTACCCAGGGTATCGGGAACCATTCCTGCTGATTCACTTCTATCTTCACTCCTCACTATTTGAGTACCGGGTTCATAGCTCTCACTTGCAGTTGAAATTTGCTTGAAATCCATTTCTACATTTACCCTTACAACCGATTTCCCAGGTCCTAATGCTACATTAAGCATTGACTCTATCTCTCTCCTAAATCCACTTTCAACTTCCCTCTGGATTTCAATTTGATTTGCAGTCATTAAATAAACTTCGTCACGGTTAAGTTCTTGGGAAAGATCATTCCCATATGAATCAATTATACTGACATATCTAACTTTAAGCCCTTCCACACTCATTGAAATAGTTTTGGCAATGCTGTAAACATTTTCACGTGTCAATTCTGTCCCTGGACGAAGCGTCAAAACCACCGAAGCAGTCGTCTCTTTTCGGTCTTCTATGAATAATGCCTCCTCTGGAAGAACTATATTAACTTTTGCTCTTTCAACATTTTCGATAATACGAATTGTTCTTGCAAGCTCTTCCTGCAGAGCCCTTCGATAATTGACCTTCTGAATAAAATCTGTTATTCCAAGATTTGGTCTGTCAAAAATCTCATATCCTACGCCCGCTTGAGAGATTATTCCTTCTGAAATAGTCTCGATTCTCAAACCGGTTTCTTCCCCCTCAGGCACTAAAATCGCTGTCCCTTCTGTCTCAAGTTTATATGGAATACCTTTTTCCTCAAGTTTTTCTCTGAGTGCCTGTGCATCTTTAGGGTCAAGGTTCGAAAAAAGAACAACATAATCTTTCTGGCTCGCCCAAACCATCAACAACATTATTACTATTATACTTATAATAGAAACAACAAATATTACAAATTTTTGAGTAGGATTTAACCTTTTAAATACACTCTGAATTTGTTTAAAAAATTGTCGGAAAAATTCTGCCATAATTATAAAATTTTTTTAATTAAATGATTATATTTTTTAGTCAAGTCGTTAATGGAATCCCGAAGATATTAGACCTGCATCCGCATAATTTCTCGATAAGCATCTATCATTTTGTTGCGTATTTCCATCATTAATTCAAAGCTCGTCCCTGCTTTCTCAACAGCAATCATAACATCATGAATGTCTTTAATTTCTCCAGTTAAAAGTTTTTCTACAGATTCTCCAGCGAACTTCTGAGCCTCATCTACATCGTTTATAAACTTCTTTAAAGTCTGTTCAAAATTAACTTCTTTTTTAATAGATTCCTGGTCTTTGGGAAACTGAATCGGGATAATCTGCTGATTTATTTGAGAAATTTTGTTCATCTATTAAAACTCCTTTTTACATTAATCAAAAATTCCTAATTATATTTCTAATGCCTGCTGCATCATACTTTTTGCAGCATCAATAGCAGTTACATTCGCTTCATATGCCCTTGTAGCCACCATCATATTTACCATTTCGGTAATCATATTAATATTGGGATAAGCAACGAATCCATTTTCATCAGCATCGGGATGGTCAGGCTCATAAACAAGACGTGGTGGTCTATCATCTTCAAGAATGCCGTCAAGTTTTACCCCCTGGGCATATTCTTCTCTTACCTCTCGAAATGCTTTATTATCAACATGCCATTTATTTGTCTTTTTTAACCTCATAAATTCTTCTTTAAGGATAGTAAAAAATTGTGCTCTTTTAGCAGGACTCAAAATCACCTGCTGCCTTTTATATGGACCCCCTTTTTCAGTTCGAGTAGATTCCACATTTGCAATGTTACTTGCTATTATATTAAGTTTTGTACGCTGAGCTGTTAGACCTGTTGAACTTATATCTATTGATGAGAATAATCCTTGTATTGACATTTACTGATAAACCTGAATTTATTGCCTGAATTTTTTCTTTTAATTTAAATATTACTGAAATTGTGTAAAATCTTATTTTCAATAAAAAACGATTATATTTAATCCTCTTACTAAATTATCGGAATTTGATTAAAATTTTGTTAAATATTATACACTTATTAAGATGTTTTATCCTCAAAAACTCTCACAATACAATTACAACCTAATATTAAATAACTATAATCCTCAAAAATTAAAAAAATTATAAAACTACAAAAATTTTTATCTTACCTAATCCCTTCCCCCCTTATGGCAGACTTCAATCTGCTAAATATATTTCCAATCAAAATAGAAGCACCTTGATATCTAATTTGATTCTTTGCAAGTTCTGCCATCTCTTTATCTATGTCCACATTATTCATTCCGCTTGCAAGAGTTGGGTCTTTCGGAATAATATATTTCGGTTTTACCTTCTCTATTTCTCTTCTGCCAATGGGTATATGCTTTTTATTCGTAATGTAGCCCCTAACCCCTTCTTTCTTAAAAGCCGCTTTTAAATCATCTTCAAATGTGACCTCTGACCTTCTAAATCCCGGTGTATCCACATTTGCAATATTATCCGCAATAGATTTCTGCCTCATTGAATATGCTCTTAAGCCTTTATGTAAAAGTGGTATATTAGTCTTTCGAAAAATGAAATTCGGAATATCTACCAATTTCATAATACAGCCGATACTATTCTGCTATATGTAACAAGGAAATTTATATAATTTTTTTGCAATTAATATGCCATAATTCAAAAATCTCTTAAATTAATAAGAAATTAATATAACTTATATATTTTCAATATAATAAATTTTAATAAAATCCTTTTTTAATATAAAAATCTACAATATATGGAAAAAGTTTCCACAAAATCGGGATATTATTTCCATAACTTAATTTTCTTTCAAAAAACAAGAATCAAGTTCTCCCTTCGCCTTATATTCATTAAGTTTGTTTCTTAACGTTCTTACTGAAATATCAAGGATTTCGGCAGTTTTTGTTCTATTGAAGTCATTGTTTTTTAACGTTTTTAATATTTGTTGTTTTTCGAGTTCTCTTAATGTCATTTGAGTTTCTTCAGAATGAAATTCACTTAACTGGTCAAATCCATCTTCCTCAAAGAGAAAATGCCTAATCTGTAAAATAGGCTCTTTACTGATAATCACTGCTCTTTCTATTCTGTTTTCGAGTTCCCTCACATTTCCCGGCCAATCCAGTCGCATAAGAAGAGATTCTGCCTCTCCGGAAATACCTTTTATCTCACGGTCGTGCTCTTTATTATATTTTCTGATAAAATGCTCAACGAGTAGGGGTATATCCTTTTTCCTTTCCCGCAGTGGAGAAACATGAATTGGAATCACATTTATTCTGAAATACAAATCTTCTCTGAACCTCTCTTTTTTAATTTCTTCTTTAATATCCTTGTTTGTAGTTGCTATAATCCTTACATCAACCTTAATACTCTGAGTATCGCCAACCCTTTCAAACTCCCTTTCCTGAAGGATTCTAAGCAGTTTTGACTGAAGTCCGGCGCTCATTTCGCTGACCTCATCAAGCAGAAGCGTACCAGTATGTGCTGCTTCAAACCTCCCCTTTCTTGCCCTTATAGCTCCGGTAAATGCACCCTTTTCATGCCCAAAAAGTTCGCTCTCCATAAGACCTTCGGGAACAGCAGCACAGTTCATCTTTATAAAAGGTTTGTCCCTGCGAGGGCTGTTATAATGAATTGAACGTGCTATTAATTCCTTCCCCGTTCCGCTCGGTCCTTGAATAAAAACTGTTGCATTACTCTCCGCAACTGTCTTAAGCATACCAAAAATCTTCTGCATTTTAGCACTCTTTCCTACTATATTATCAAATCCGTAAAGACCATTAATTTCTGAGCGAAGATACCTATTCTCATTTTTTAGTCTGTGACACTCAATCGCCTTCTTTATAATCAATTCTATATGGTCAAGAGAAGACTCCTTGGTTATATAATCATACGCACCCATTTTCATAGCCTCTACTGCATTTTCAATTGTTCCAAAGGCTGTTATCATGAGAACTTCTGAGTCGGGCTGCAAAATTTTTGCCTCTTTTAAAATATCCATCCCTGATATTTCTGGCATCCGAATATCAGTTATAACTATATCATATTCAGAATTTTTTAACTTATCAATAGCCTCTTTCCCGTTTACAGCTTCATCAGTACTACAGCCCATTCTTTTTAATATCTCTTTTAAATAATCTCTTATAAGAGACTCATCATCAACGATCAAAACATTTTCAATTTCTGACATTTTTTACCCTTATCTTATTTAATTGTTCTTTTCAATTTTTACCAAAAAAAATCAATACAAACAATAATAAATCCTAAATCCTAAACCCTAATATCTAAATAAATCCAAAATTCAAATTTCATATGCTATCAATATATTTATTACGAATTCAACATATACCGTTTTGAATTTTTTTATCATTTAGTATTTAGAATTTAAATCATATTCTTTTCAATCTTAATTAAACAGAACCTATTTGATAACAAATAATTAAACAGGCAGATTTATTTCAAATATAGTTCCCTTACCTTCTTCACTTTTAATGAATATTTTCCCTTTATGAACATCAATTATCTTTTTAACAATAGCCAATCCCAGCCCAGCTCCATTGGGCTTTGTTGTAAAAAACGGATTAAAAAGATTTTTCTTGACACTTTCGCTCATTCCTTTCCCATTATCTTCTATAGATATAACCATATTTTTCCCCTTATTTTCTATTCTTACCCCGACTCTTAATCTACCTTCATTTTCTATTGATTCTGCCGCATTTTTAAAAATGTTCAGGAGAACCTGATGAAAAAATTCTGAGTCAAACCTTATTTCTTCACAATCAGATGGAAAATCTCTAATAATCTCAATTTCTTTCCCTTCCTGCTCCATTTCAACCTCCATAAAGGAAAGAACTTCATCAATTGTTTTAATCATATCCTGTTTTTGTAGTTCAGGTTTTATAGGTCTTGTATAAAAAAGTAGATTTGCAGCAATTCTGTTAAGTCCGGAAACACCTTCGATGATCTTTTTTACAAGATTCCTTCTCGGGTCATCAATATCAAGGTCTCTTTCAAGAAGAGCAGCAAACCCACCAATTCCCCCAAGAGGATTCCTTATTTCATGAGCAACATTAGCAGCCATTTCCCCTAACACAGCCAAAGTTTTTGCATGCTGAACTGTTTCTTCAAGCTTTTTTATCTCAGTCATATCACTGAATATTTCAACTGCACCAAGAATCGCTCCTTGCTCATTCTTCACAAGTGAAGTGCTGTATTCTACTGGAACTGCTGAACCATCAGTTGTTGTTATTTTCTTCTCTTCATTTTCATATTCTTTACCATCTTTTAGCGTCGATAAAAGAGAAAGACTTTTATCTATTAAATTACCGTAAATATTATTATAATATTTTCCAATTACATCTGAACTCTTCAATCCAGTAACCTCTTGTGCAGCATTATTTAAGACCGTAATTTTTCCTTCAAGATTGATAACTACAATACCCATCTTCACACTTTCAAGTATATTTCTGAGATGATTCTTTATTGAATCCATCTCTTTAAGATTTTCCGATAACTCTTTGTTTTTCTTCTCCAATTCAATATTTAATTCCTTGACTCTCTCTTCAAGGAGCTTATAAGCATTTTCAAGTCTGAGTGTTGTCTCGCTAAAAAACTCAAAAGCATTCTTCAAAGCAGTTATCTCTTTTTCCTTAGATTTTTCTCTAATTTGCATGTTTTCTGTTCTTTCGTTTTATTAAATTTTGTATAACTTATTATTAAATATAATGTTTCCCCCGCAGATAAGAAATTTAAGCATCCCGAACATTCGGAATAATTTTAAGAATTCTTTCCGCCAAAGGCGTATCCGCTGAGGCGGATTCTACTTCCCTTTTCAAAAGAAAGTAGAAGCATTAAAAGTTATCTCTATTATACATAGAAAAGCAATGATGGAGTACCATAGGCACACCTATGGTCAATCCAGAAAACACGAATCCCCCTCAGTTCTGAGGTTTAGACAAGTTCACATTACTATTTAAAGATTTGGAGAAAATGATAATATCATTAGCTATAAAGCTCTTTAATCGTAGTAACCCACTTCACAGTGAAAGCGCTGGTATTGAATTTGGTGGCTGCTCTTAAATCAAAGTCCTGATTCGTTTCTATTGCCTCTACTTTATTTCTATATAAAATAATTAAAACTGCAAATTTTATACCAGTTTTTTGTAACATAAAAATAACAATAAAGTTTTTTATAATTGTCTATTTTTCAAGAAAATACAATTTTTAATTATATCAGCAAGTGTCAATAATCATAAAAAAAACTATATTAAAATGAAAAACTCTTTTCAATATGAAACACTTCTTATTCCATTCT
>Ga0209636_10007304_pt1 | contig 11280 bp, 4 predicted proteins | sample DeeMarSWOR152_54_FD_187464 | JGI IMG/M metagenome (GOLD analysis project Ga0209636, IMG submission 187464) | Marine sediment microbial communities from White Oak River estuary, North Carolina - WOR-1-52-54 (SPAdes) (version 2) | ecosystem: Environmental > Aquatic > Marine > Intertidal zone >... | reverse complement strand
ATACGCTTTTACAAAGTATGATAGTTCAAGCTCTTCAGTGGCATAGATAGTAAAATTAGAATCTGAAAATCTTGGTGCATCTGGTTTGCGTTTCACCGTGACTTTAAAGGTATCATTAACTTCCACCAACCCATCGCTCACGGTAATTGTTACATTTGCCACACCATACCAATCGTTGTAAGCAAAGACATCAAGATGATAATATTCATTTAATATTACCGAACAATTCTCTTCAGTTGAGTTCAATGTTATTATTAGATCTGGGAGCTTAGTATCATTGTCATAAACAAAATATACTAAATTTGTAGCATTTTCCAATGAAGTATCTTCAAACAGCTCTAAATCTGGTAGTAAACCAATCACCGGCGGGTATTTTATCGAAATACTTTTAGACGCGGAATTATTCGTCTCATTAAACTCCGTAATACTATTTTGTGGATCGATTTTAACAATAATCTCATGCTCACCACCCACCGCAGTCCAGATTGTCGTTATTGTCTCAAATTTAGCCTGATCAATCACCGAGATGATCTTGCCGGTGCTAAAAGAGGTTTCAAGCATCGATTCTGATCTGTCTATGAAATCCACCCGGACATCATATGCTGGTGCCTCACCATTATTATGAATTGTAGCCTTCACTTCAACAGGCTTGCCTTCGTAAATGGTTTCGGTTAGATAATTCGGTGTGAAGGATATATCATCGGTTGTGAGAAATAACTCAGGCTTGCGAACATAAATGGATTTGTTTGCAATATTGTTCCATTCATAGGATTCTGCTATCTCATTCTCCGGGTCAATTTCAACCCATATCCTATGCTGCCCCGGTACCACCGACCAAGTTACTTGGACGGGTTTCTTATTACCAACATTTAGACCTGAGATGGTTTGGTCAGTACCAATAATGGTACCACCAGCACCCACTGAGCCATCAACAGAGAACCGGACCTTTACATCCGAGGTCAGATCGGTTTTTCCTCGGTTCAATATATTTGCAGAAATCGTGATTTGCTGGTTAATTATTGGGCTCGGCGTGCTGAATTCTATATCCTGGGTAGAAACCGTAAGGTCAACGGGTTCAATACCAAGCTGGAATGTCTCCTCAAGCGGAAGGAAATTGTGTGCGCTTACTACTACATCTACCGTGGTTAATTGTGTGGGGTTTGCAAATATTCGGGCCTGACCAGTAGCATTTGTAACATCATACACATAAAGCTCATTATTTTGGATACACACACGGGCATTTGGCACGACATTGTCAGCCATATCATACGCAGTGACCGTAAAATTATGCGGCCCTAGCCATAGACCTGAAATATTAACCTTCAACGTACTCGGTTCATCGGTCCAGATGTTCAATTCAGGGTCGCCCTGATAATTATATGCAAACAGCATCGCTTTGAATACTTCTTGATGTGAAGCTTTGGTGTCAAGAATATCTGTCTTATATTTCCATTTCATATCGTACAGACATTTACCTGGCTGGTAGGTGCCATCAAAAAAGATCTCGTAAAACTCCTTATCCATCCACCAATTACCTTCTGACCTACCGCTTTGATACTCGCCGCGGTAGGTTTTACCGGTGGACCCTACCAAACCTATTGCACCACCGTTTTGCGCGGTCAGCAATCGCTCCAAGGTCTTGTCCTCATAGGCACCCCAGCTTGAGAAATTAGCGGCGCTGCATGTGAAAAATGTCGCCAATGGCAGTTTCTTACCATTTGTGGCATCTCGTGCATTTTCCCAACGATAAAGCGAGTCAAACCCACCGCCATCAATTGGTGCTTTTCCGGCGGGGTCGTCATAATCTATTAACGCCGTACCTTCGTAATATGCCTGGCCGGCGAAGTTCACCAATGATGCACCCAAGTTCATATCCTGGATTGCTTCTGGCTGATCTAAGCCATCTGTACTTGTTTTATAATTACCACCTTCCAGCTGCGGGTAATCGTAGCGAGTGGTGAAAAACATGTGTCCCGCTTTATCCTCTATAATTGGTTTGACATATAGCTCTTTGGCTTTATATCCATTTGTATCGAACGAATTATAAGAATTAGGATCATTCGGTGCATTCATTAAGCCGCCCCACAGTACGACGCGCTTTACCCAGTTTCCTACTGGGGGATTGGTCTCATAGTCCAATATATCCTGGACACAACCAGTTAATTCGGTAATATCTCCCACGGGCAACCGGCCAACATACACATCCGGTGACCAATCACCTTCAAATTTAATATCACCATCAATCGTGCCGTCACCATATACACCATCGTTATTTTTATCCCAATCATTTTCTAAACCAGCGTAATAGTAATCAGAAAAATATGTATCATCAAAGTTATACTGGTACGCATCAGCCCATAACTTGCGCACCGGCACCACATCCGCATCACCCGCTAATAGCAGCCAAGTGAGCTCTGGGCTTCTGGCATCTAAATCTCTCAAGAATTTATGAAGGTTTTCCGCATTATCCCTACCTGAGGTATACTCCGCATAGATTGATTCTAGGGTATAAATCTTAGCTGGGACGCCCTTATAGGTTTTCCAATTGACCAATGGTATTAGTGTATCTTTAAACTGTTCCGGGGCAATTATTGCGTACATGACCTTAGAATCAGGGATTACACGGTCGATTGTGGCCCGTGTGGAGGCTCGAGTAAAAGAATCGGTTTTTTGAACTGTTAGTAGGTCGTTATTCTCCATATTTGATGTAGGAGACTCACCGATTGATATACCACTCCCAGATTCTTGGCTTGAAATTATCTGAATGTTAGAAAAAATTAGGATAATAGTAATGCCCACGATAAATGTTTTAATTAATCTTGAGGTTAAATTCGAGATCAAGCTATTCCCCTAATGTAATATTTTATTGTTTGTATTTAATTATTATTTATAAATTGGCTATTGTTTAAGGTAACAATTAGATTATTGTGGTTTATTTAATTTATGGTACATTATTCGAAAATAAGATTAAATCTTATATAAAAGATTTGCAAACGCATTTAATCTTTTACATGTCAAAATCTGGATGCCCATTCTGTGCTGCCGGGTCACCGTACAGAACTGTTTCCAGCATACATAATCGTGCAAATGGTTTGCCCGCCGGGTCGGTCCAGATCTCTTCTAGGAACTGCTCTTTTGCATCATTAAGTGCCCAACCAATCTCCAGGTTATGATGTAGTAAATGGTCCCAAAACATGGTTGGTAAATCAAAATCGCCATAGCCCCAAGCATCCGGGTCATCGTCCAGTAAACCACCAAAGAACGAACCCCAGCTCTCCTCGGTGGCGCCTAAATAACATATAGCCCCAGCATGGATAAATGCTAATGACATACAATTCTCAGGCGTCATACTTTTTTCATTGCTTCCACCACTACCCACCGCAGGCCAGTCCAAGGCGGAGGACAAACAGCAGGCGCCAAATACCGGAATCGCATGCAGGTTTAGTTGATTAATATCTTCCGCACCTATTCGATCCCAATCCGATTCATCAGACCCTGTGGACATCCACATATGGTACCACCCATCCGGGTAGCCGTGGCCATCATAGATTATACCATTTACCCTTTCCATTTGATCTTTAACGTCTAAACCATTAATATCAGTGGTTGCTCCTATACGGTCAGGATTATATTCTTCCGCAATCATCAGATTTTCCAAAAACATCTCCTGCTGATGTTTAGCAGCCATATTATCACTGTCACCGGTCATCAGTGAGGTCACAATTAATGCGCGTTTAGACCAATGGTTAATCTCTAATATGCCCGCAGGTTCAAACTCATAATCCCAATACCCCAAACTCCTAGTGACCAGTGCGGAGGCATCACCCAGGTCCTGAGCGACAATTCGACCCACCGCCAATTCTGGCTCATATAATTCATCATAATCATAATAATAATTCTTATTTTGGTCCTCTTCGGAATCCAAGTTGACATCCAGGTCACCAAAATATGTGTCGGTTGCTATGTATTCCTCACCTTTTTCTTCTTGATCAGAGTCCAACCATACCGGGCTCTTTACATACATCATGGGCACTGCAACTGGTCCACCCACCAGTGCCACATACTTAGGTGAAAATTCATAGGTTTTTAAAAATTCAACAGCTTCAGAAATATCCTTATCGATCTGTACAGCTTTATTATTAACATTGAGCTGTAGCTCCAGTTCTTGTTCATCCGTTAAATTATCTTCATCATTACCACGTTCACCACTACCGGCATCATCCAAGCCATAACCCAATTGCTGAATCCACTCGAGCTTTGCAGTATAATCGCCAGTTACTAATAGTGCATTCCGTCCGGCGGCAAGTACACCACTCGCCAGGGATAACCCGGGTATATACAAGTCCGGGTCGTCAAGATTTATATCATATGGATTGGTAACAACTATATATTCGCATTTCTCACCATTTTTTTTCAGTGAATCAACATACATCTCCCAGATATCTCCTGTGCTGGATAGATGTTTAATACCAATATTATTATAATTCCTCACCTTTCCAATTGTGATTGCGCTTTTTACACCCATATCACTAATAAAATCGTCGGTTTTTTTACCATCAAATATAATTGGCAGGTCTAGAAGAGTTGCCAGGGGCGTTGCTAATAATGCATAATTATAGTTTGAAACAAGTATAATAGTTTTTGCACTGGCCCAATATTGTTTTGCAATTTCTATGGATACTTCATTTATATCTTCTCCAAATTCTGAAATTTTTATAGTTGTTAAATCGCTATATTTGGCAATAGGTCTGGGTTTCGCGGGGCTTGTGCTGAAGACCAAAGGTCTATATTCCTCACCCGCTAGCATTTTCTCGCCCATTACTGCGGGTATATATGTCACTGCAGCTTGAAATTGCCAGTCTCGATTTTCGTTCTCAGTGCTATCCAATACAACAAAATAACTGCCGGTGATCAGGTTTTTATTATTATTATATAAATTGAATTCTATTCTATTCCCCGCAGCATCTTCGGGATAAAGTATGTACATGCCAGTTAATATTAAACCTAATATTACCGCACATGTAAGTAGCTGGTTTCTCAAATGCTTTGGTTCATCATTAAATTCGTCCATTTAAACCCAACCTTTTATTTAATAATTTAATAATATTAAATCCAGTTAAAGTGTAATTTATTATCTAAAGTTAAATAGTTTTTCATTTTATTTGCGAAAGTAAGTTGAACGAAAAAATTAATTATAGAGTAATTAATCTCTGTTGTAGAGCAGAAAATAAAATTTGATAAGTATTATTTCGTGTGAGATTAACTATAAAGTCAATAAGAAATAACTGGCTTGTTTTTCTCGAGATATTTTCTAAACAAACTGTATCAGAATTTCCGTTCGTGATTATTATGCAAAATGTAGGTGTGATAGGTATAGGTTCCATGGGCCAGAACCATGTACGGGTATATTCAGAGATTGCAAATCTAATCGGTGTTTCTGATAGTGATTCTGAACAAGCAAAAAAGATTGGCGAACGATTTAATATAAAATATTATACAGATTATAATGAGTTATTGGAAATGGATGAGTTACAGGCAATAAGCATAGCAACACCTACAGAAACACATTATGACGTAGGTCTAGCGGCGATTAATGCGGGTAAACATGTATTAATCGAAAAACCGTTTACTTCCACTCTTGAACAAGGTGAGAAATTAATTGCTGCCGCTCGCGAGCAAAATGTGACCTTAGCAATAGGCCATATCGAACGCCATAACCCTGTCGTACGGTTTGTGAAGGATATGCTAGATAATAATAAGTTTGGCGAGTTAATTTCCGTCATGTCACGCCGTGTGAGTTCGTTCCCGGCACGGATTAAAGATGTTGGCGTAATTTTTGATTTGGGTATTCATGATATTGATGTCCTAAGATATCTAGTGGGCACTAAGGTAAAAAGTGTATACACTTTAGCCGGTATTACTAAAAATGAGGAGAATTTAAAATTCGAGGACCACGCAAATATCCTTTTGGAATTTGAAGGTGAGAAAAGCAATATACCCGGGTTTATAGAAGTGAATTGGCTAACTCCAATGAAGGTTCGGAAAGTTGCATTGACTTGTTCGGCTAACTTTGTAGAATTAGATTATGTAACCCAATCATTAGAAGTCTCGGCATCTGCGATTATCGATTATGATATTAGCAATCTATACCAATTACCCCAAAAATATGAGATTCGTAGAATATCAATTAAACCAGAAGAACCTTTAAAAAATGAGTTATTAGACTTTTTAAATGCTGCAAAAGATTCAAAACCGCCGTTGGTCCCAGGTGAAGAGGGATTAAATACATTGCGGATTGCAAAAGCTGCAGTGGATTCATATAAAACCAAACAAAAAATTGTCTTGGAGGAATAGTGAGTTGTATAAAATATATGGAAGATCCACAATTGGCTCAGGAACGGTTATCGGTGATAATGTAATCATCGGTTATCCATCACGCGAGGAATTATCTCAAACTAATTCATTTGACTCATCAACCCTGGAAAATATTACGGGGACAAATATTGGTAATAATTGTATTCTTCGCGATTTTGGTGTAATTTATTCTAATACTATTTTTGGGGATAATATTCAAACCGGACACCATTATCTGGTTCGTGAGAAAACTTCCATTGGTAACGGTACCTTGATTGGTTCGAATGTAATTATTGAAAACAAATGTAGGATAGGAAATAATGTATCAATTCAAAGCGGTGTTTATATTCCAACTTATTGTGAAATAGGAAATGATGTATTTTTAGGGCCAAATGCTGTTCTAACTAATGACAAATATATAGGCTTCAAAGATCCGCGCAAAAAAAAGATAGAAGGTGTAATTATCGAGGATAAAGCGGCTATCGGCGCGAATTCAACTATTTTACCTGGTGTCAGAATAGGTCGTAATGTAGTTGTAGGCTCAGGTGCCGTGGTAACAAAAGATGTACGCGCTGGTGAAGTTGTTGTTGGAGTGCCCGCAAAAGTAATAGATAGAATAGAAATAATGGATTAGTAATAGTAATTGTTGGCTTAAGTGATAAATATTTAATTGCATAAATTAATATCAGATAATATAATAGTTAGATAATGATTGAAAAAACATCCGCGAGGTAGCATTACCATGATAGAAATCCCAATTTCCAAACCTATGTTTGATGATGCGGAAAAAGCGGCGGTGACTGAAGTTATAGACTCAGGCATATTAGCACAGGGTCCAAAGGTACTTGAATTCGAAAAACAATTCACCGAATATATAGGTGTTAATCATGCCGTTGCTACAAGCTCAGGAACTACAGCAATTCATTTGGCGCTTTTGGCTAATGGAATTACGCCAGGTGATGAGGTTATAACGACACCGTTTACCTTTATCGCCACGGCTACACCTATCTTATTCTGTGGTGCGAAACCTGTTTTTGTGGATATCGACCCAAAGACTTTCAATCTTGATCCACTTAAGATAGAAGCCGCAATAACGGAAAAAACAAAAGCGATCATGCCTGTACATTTATACGGCCAGCCGGCAGCCATGGACCATATCATGGAGATTGCGGAAGCGCGTGAGCTCGTGGTAATCGAGGATGCCTGCCAAGCACATGGCGCGGCATACCGCAGTAAAACGGTTGGTTCTTTTGGTGATTGCGGATGTTTCAGTTTTTATCCAACCAAAAATATGACCACTAGTGAAGGTGGCATGGTCACTACAAACGATTCTGAACTGGCTGAAAGATTAACATTATTACGCAACCATGGACAATCTAAGAGATATGACTATAATATGATCGGATATAATTTTAGAATGACGGATATCTCGGCTGCCATTGGCATCGTACAATTATCAAAAGTCGAGAAACATACTGAGAAACGCATCGAAAATGCAAAGAAATTAACTGAAGGTCTCGAAGGAATCGTGGAAGTACCTTATATTATGTCAGATGTTCGTCATGTGTTCCACCAGTATACAATCAAACAAAACTCACGTGATCGTTTAAAAGAAGCCTTGGCAGAGGCTGGTATAGGCTCGGGAATTTATTATCCAAAACCACTGCACCAGTTCCCAGTGTTCCATGAATATGTTGATGAAGGATTCAGTGCACCAGTTTCTGAGGAGATCTCTCATGAAGTATTATCTTTACCGGTTCACCCGGGAGTCACTGAGGAAGGTATTGAAAAAATAATTAACGAGATCAAGAAATTTATTAGCCAGTGAGTTGGTTTATATTCAGCAGATATTAACTGGCGGAATTTTTTTTTTAAAAAAATGTAATAACTTCCTGAGCTTTAGTGAACTCATGTAGAATATCTTTTATGCAATTGATAAAGAGCCGAATAGCGATGGTTACCAATAATAGGTCCATGATTTTAACCATTGGTATTGAATTTCGTAATAGATTAAATTAGTGATAATAGTTTTAATTTGCATTTTGATATGAAAATTTGTTGAAAAAATTACTATATATAATTGATAAAACTACTATGAATTATACTAATATTATTGAGTGAAACCTTTTATAATATTTTGTAAAAGTAAACTATGCTATACTTAGAAATATACAAACATATAGTAATTAGGAAATTAAATCAGTAAAAAGTAGACAATTATGGTGAACTGATTGCATAATTTTCAATTATTTATTCAACTCCAGAGCTAACAGCCTCTGAGAACTATACTCTGAACAATTAATCGCTCATGCAAATACTTGTTAAATAAATAGTAAATGGTTGATATTATGACGGAAAATAACATAAAAAATTGGTTAGTTAGCATTTTCATTGTTGGATTAATAGTAACAACAGGTTTATTTAATTTATTTTCAGCTAAAATTGAGGCCTCCACCAGCGGTTCGGATTATTATGGATATTCGCGGGAAGATGAGCTCCCGTTTTTTTGGGAAGAAATTAATAGTACTGGTACCCTTATAAAGGCTGGAGATTGGACAGGTGATGCAGATAATGGTTATTATACAGTTGGCCTCCCAGGTACTTTTAACTTCAATTACTATGGGAATAATTATGGCGGATCTAATATTTACATTGGAACAAATGGTCTTTTGTCTTTTTCAACCGCGCAAATGACTGGTATTAATAGCTATTGGAACCGAAAAATTCCATATTCAAATTCACCAAATAGGTATATCGCACCATTCTGGGACAATTTTGAATATATAGAGGGAAAAACACAAGTATATTATGAGATAAAAGGTGGGGCTGCTAGTGAATATTTAGTTGTGGAATATGTAAATTTAATAAATAAAGGAGCCGGAGAACCTTGTACTTTTGAGGTTATTTTAAATGAAACCACTAATGAAGTGTGGTTCTTATACAAGGATCTTCCACGTAATCAATATGGTAGAGGTTATAGTGCTACCATAGGTTTAGAAGATATCTACGGCCGTGGTGGAATTGAATATTCTTATAATAAAGATGTTCTCCGTGAAGAGATGGTGGTTCATTTTACACCGAACGGCATTAGTGATACCGTAACTGCCACATCAACCTCATTTGCCCCACCAGAACTATGGAGCGGTAATACAAGTGTGGTCATGCTTAGACTAAATTTAAGTGTTGCTACAAACGCTGCGCAGTTATACAGCCTCCGGGTGTATCAGGAGGGTAGTGCAGGAGTTGACAATATCTCGGCTGTTAAATTATATATGGATAGTAACGGAAATGGGATATACGATCCGAGTATTGATACTTATATTGGTTCTCAAGCATTAACAGATGCAGCTATAGATTATGCAACATTTTATAGTATCAACCGTTTTTTCAGACCTTTAAAACCGCTTTGTTTGTTTATACTTCTAGATGTCCCTGAGAGTATAACACCGGGTGCCACTATCCAATTATCGATACTCGCCGCGAATAATATCGATTTGGAGCGCAGTATTGATGACCCTGTTATAGGTGCAGGTGGATTCCCACTTCAAAGTGCTGTCTCGACGCTTATGGATAATCCGCAAGATTTAGTAACGGTAACCCATGATCCAAATGTAAAACCACCCACTACAGTCTCAAGTGGGGAGAGATATGTATTTTGTAAACTGAATTTCACTATTGATGCAAATGACACAATAATTAGAAACATCACAGTAAACCTCACGGGAAATGTCACCAACCAAGAAGTTAATTGGATATCTGCCTGGCATGACCTGAACGGTAACGGAATACGAGATATTGATGAGCCTCAAATTGGTAGTGGTATGTTTGATAGCTCAGGTTCCGCGGTTGTAAATATTTGGGGTTCCAGTTTTAAAATCACTTCCGGGACAACATTGTATATGTTATTACAACTTGATATTAATCCTTCATTAAACGGTAAGACCGTTGGATTAGAGATTGATAAATTTGATAAAATAAAATTAAAAGGTAACGATTTAGTAGTGGATGTTAATTTCCCAATAACAACATCAAAAGCAACAATTAGTAATTCTGATATGATCCATGTTTCAGTGGACCCCAATCCCGCTTCACTAACCTCACTACGCGCCGATCAGCGTGATGCACCAGTACTAAAAGTAAATTTATCTATAACCTCAGGGAGTGTGATGATATTCAATATTATGTTCGATAAGAATAAAACAGGAATATTTATGGATTCAGATATGCCATATCAGCGTATGTATGAGGATGTTAATGATAATGGTGTGGTTGATGAGGGAGTAGATGTCTTGCTTGCTGAGTGTACCAGTTTTGGACCTATGTTCTGGTTTAATCCCATGATAATGCCATGGACAATAATACCAAGTGAGCCATTAGTACTATTATTCACAATAGATATATCCGAATTTGCCCCAACAGGTCCTGGAGATTCCGCAGGAATTAATATTACATTCCCTAATAACATAGGATATAATCCAATGTCTTATTCATTTGATTATAATTTTCCAATAGAATCCAAAATGTATCCAATAACAACTGCTACTACTGATTCATTATTAGTGTCTGGTGATGACCTTATACTATCTACGATATTTCCTGGTGATAGCACTATTATTGAACGGTTAAACATAACCTCCTCAAGCAATGAGGTGGGCATCATGAGCATTACAGTGCACTTAAATGGAACAGGGACTAATACAGATATCCAGGATGTAAAGGCATACTATGACATAAACAAGGATGGGAAAATTACCGCACTGAGTGACATATTATTGAACACCGCTTTCTTCGATTCTAGTAATTATGCGACAATCAACTTTGTAGGCATGAGTGGGCCGTTTATCGCTAAGGCAGGGATTGTAAAATCAATTTTACTCGTATATACTGTTAGGAATAACCCCACAAGTGGAGTTACTGTTGGGATAG
>Ga0209636_10007303_pt1 | contig 11281 bp, 10 predicted proteins | sample DeeMarSWOR152_54_FD_187464 | JGI IMG/M metagenome (GOLD analysis project Ga0209636, IMG submission 187464) | Marine sediment microbial communities from White Oak River estuary, North Carolina - WOR-1-52-54 (SPAdes) (version 2) | ecosystem: Environmental > Aquatic > Marine > Intertidal zone >... | reverse complement strand
CCACCTCGGCCTGGCAGGGGTGGCAGGATTCGAACCCGCGACCTGCGGTTTTGGAGACCGCTGCTCTAGCCAAACTGAGCTACACCCCTGAAGCTAAATTTTTGTTTTTGCTCAATGTTATGTCTGCTGCTGGCGCTATTTTTCCAGCACCGTTCACCGTGGGGGGTAACACCTCGTCCCGTAACGCCATAGCATCTGATTGCCTACCTTATTATTATATGGGAGCAAACATCCATTGTAAAGCACACGGTACTGGTGGTGAACCGTCCGGGTTGATAGCCTGGCGCAGGCCTTGCCGTAGCAAGCCCGTATCACCCGGGCGTGGGTGCTTTAATAGGATATGAGCCGGGCGGGTATTACCAAGATAAGGGTAGCGGGAAAGGAGATATCGGAAGAGATGAGGGTGCGGCAGGACATATTCTTGAGTTGACCATTGCTGGTACGCCTGAGATTTCCGGGGGAATTCGGACAAAAAATTCGGCGGAAATTCTTGACAGAGTAAAGAGGTTCACTATATACTGGGGACTTAACGAAATTGCAGGGGGTATATAGGAAATGAATAAATCCAAGGTAGCTTGCCTTCTAGTCAGTCTTATTATTTCTCTGGCATTATGCGGCGCTTTGAGTATCCAGGCAGTGGCTGCCGCTCAAAAAATCGAAGTTGATTGTAATTACCCCATACTGCCCGGACCGGCTAATGCTCTCTTTCAGTTTAATGTCGAATTAATGTATAGCGGTGGTGCGGAGCCACTCTATTTTGTGCTTTCAACTGAGGGACCCCAGGGGTGGACAGTGGGTATATGGGAATCAGCTTACACACAGAAAGATATAGGAGGTGTTCGCCTTACCCCCGGCGTGAAGGCGACAGTTGTGGTTTATGCGGGGGCACCGTATTGGTTAGAGCCGGAGCCAGGAGACTATACCATAACTGTGCAAGCCGCATCGGGAGAGATTGTAGACAGCATCGACCTCACAGCTAGAATAACTGGCAACTATATGTTTTACGCCGAAACAGAGGACGGGAATCTCAATATTGAAGTTACTGCCGGGAGGGAAAATTACCTCCCTATCATTGTCACGAACATGGGAACGCATACCTTGACCCAAATAACTTTCCGCTCAACACAACCCAAGTCAATTGCCGGCGAGGCCTGGAGCATAACCTTTAGCCCTACCACGATAACAGACCTGAAGCCTGAGGAAGAACAAAAGGTCCAGGTCGCTATAAAGCCGCCATCCAAAACCATCGCCGGGGACTACATGATAACCTTGACCTTCACCAGTGACCCGCTGACTCAAACCGCACCACCCGAGTTGGAGATCAGGGTAACAGTAGTATCATCCACCCTATGGGGATGGATAGGGGCAGGCATAGTGATTGCCGTGGGCGTCGGCCTATATTTTGCTATTAGACGCTTGGGCAGGAGATGATAAGTGGGGCAGGTCGTTGTTGAGACGAAGGATTTAAGCAAAAGTTATAACGGCTTTACCGCCGTTGATAGGCTTAATCTTCGTATAGAGGAAGGGGAGAGTTTCGGCTTCCTTGGTCCCAATGGCGCTGGCAAAACAACAACCATATTAATGTTACTGGGACTTACCGAGCCCAGTTCCGGAACAGCCCAGATTTGTGGTTACGATGCAATCAGGGAACCCTTAAAGGTAAAGCGCATCGCCGGCTACCTGCCAGAAAAGCTTGGCTTCTATGAAGATTTAACGGCAAGACAGAACCTGAGGTATACTGCCGAGCTAAATAATCAGCCCAGGGATGAAGCTGAGAAAAGGATAAAGGAACTCCTGGCTACCGTAGGATTATCTCAGGTGGCTGACGAAGAGGTTAAGACGTTCTCCCGGGGGATGAAGCAAAGGTTAGGCATGGCTGACATATGGATTAAGGAACCAAAGCTCGTCTTCCTCGACGAACCAACCACAGCCCTCGACCCTCAAGGCATAGAGGACATGCTCGACCTCATAACCACCATGAATAAGAAGGGTACGACCGTTATTTTTTGCTCCCACCAACTGCACATGGTGCAGAGAGTATGTACTCGCATAGGAATAATGGCCAAGGGGCATCTGGTGGCTGAGGGACCAATAGACCGTCTGGGCAGGCAAATCCTCAGCGGTGGAAAATATCGGATTGAAGTTGAAGTGGCTCAACCAAGTTCTACTCTTCTCGATTCCCTGAAACGGGTTGCCGGGGTCGGGGAGATACAAAGTTCTGGTAATTCGCTGTTCCTCACTTGTGACGAAGACCTGAGATCTCAAATAGCCAAAGGGATTATTGATAGCGGTAGTCTGCTAGTCGAAATGAAGATAGAGGAATATAGTCTGGAGACAATTTATAAAAAGTACTTCGCTGAGACTGAGTTATGATCGCTGTTTTTCGCAAAGAACTGGCTGACCATCTCTCCAGTAAAAGGTTCTTCATTTTCCTTATTCTGGTTTGGGCAGTGTCGATATTTGCTGCCTACACAGCTATTCAGACCATAAGGGGGACGGTGGGCATAGACATTGAATTTGTCTTCCTCAGTTTTTTTACTACCACTGGCATAACACCATTCCCTTTCCTGGTCTTCTTAGCCTTCTTTATCCCTCTTATAAGCATTACTCTTGGCTTCGATGCCATAAATAGCGAGCGCAACAGCGGCAACCTGGGCAGACTCTTATCTCAGCCAATCTACAGAGATGAGGTAATAAGTGGCAAGTTTCTGGCCGGGCTGGCTGTCTTGGCCATTATAATCGTGAGTATAATTGCTATCGTTGCTGGACTGGGGCTCCGCATTACCGGCGTGCCACCGGCTGAACAAGAGGTCCTCAGACTGCTGGCCTTCACCCTGATAAGCATAATTTACGGAGCTTTCTGGATGGCTTTAGCTGTTCTCTTTTCTATTTTATTTAAGTCGTCTACCACTTCAATGCTAGCTTCTATAGGCCTCTGGATATTCTTTGTCCTGTTTATGCCCATGATCGCTGGAGCTGTTACTGAAGACGTTGAAATTCAACTCCTAATTGCCCGTATCTCTCCTTACACTCTCTACGGAGAGGTTATCTCTATCTTATTAATGCCTTCACTGGACCCAGCGACAGCAGCCCAGCTGTACACAGCTACTGGAAGGCTGCCAACTCCTCTCTCCTTCACGCAGAGCTTTTTGCTTGTCTGGCCCCAGCTAGTAAGCATAATAGCCTTAGCTGCTATCTGCTTCGCCGTCTCTTACATAAGGTTTACGAGGGAAGAGATAAGAACGACCTAAAATCCGTTCCCGTGTAACTAAGAACTGATTTAGCACGACGGGCTAGCCGCGATCCCAGGCACTTCGGGGCTGCAATGCCCTTGTTGGTCGGGACTTGAACTTCCCCTCTGGGGCAGTTCTGAAGAAGCAAGCTATCTGTCTAGCTGTGTATCTCACCACATGCCGGCATATCTTTATCTTTCAACCATTTCTCAACACCAGCCCTCGAATCCTTGACAGGGCCGGGGCGATATGGTACACTGGGTTTCGGAAAAGCCGAACTGTTACCTCCGGCCTTTCATCAAATGAGGACGAAATTTCGGGAAAGAACCTCCAAACCCTTGACAGGCGTTTGAGAAGGGTGGTATACTGTCACCCGAGAGCAAAAGACTGAGCTCTTACAAAATGACCGGCAATGGCCCAAAATTGAACGGAAAATCAGATTATCGTAACATATACTTAAATTAACAGGATTTTAACATAAGTAGCATATTATAAAGGTAAATAAAAGAAAGGAGGTGATGAGGAGCAATTTTACGACGGGAAGCTTACTTAAGGTAACAGACCAAATTATAAATGAAAGGAGGGATGTGTATGGTTTGATGACGGAAAAAAGATGTGATACAGTTTTGAAAATGTTTTGAAAATTTAGAAAGGAGGAGAAACAGTGAAGAATAAAATACTTCTAATTTCGGTAGCAGCAGTGGTAGCCATCAGCTTGATTGTTGCCGGCTGTGGAGCACCAGGTGAGCCCGAAGTTGTTATCGGTATGTCAAGGCCTCAGAGCGGGCCCTTATTTGGTATTGCTGCCGGGGCAGCCGACGCAATCCACCCCCCCTTCCTTGCTCTACTTAATGCCGGGGGCGGGATACTTAAGAGCGGCAAGTACTTTCCGGTAGTGACAGATATAAGGGACGATGCTAGTACCGACTCTCTGATGATAAAGCACACGGGCGACATAATAAATGACATAGCTAATGGCGACATTCACGCCCTTTGGGGCTCCTGCGGCACCCACATGACTTTTGTTCAAGCCCCTATAGCCAATGCTGGCCAGACGGTATTGATCAGCTTCGAGGGAGGTGCCACCCAGCTTAAGGATGATCCGATCCGCCTTCCTATTTATCCCTATGTGTTTATCAGCCTGAGCTTTTCCGACTGGCACCAGCTGCCGGAGGCGGCTCCAGCGCTGTATGCCGCACATGCGGCCTACAATGTGTCAGATCCATGCACGGCGTACCTAGTCTGCCAGGACGACGACCACGGCCTTGAGTATGCGACCACAGCCAATGCTACATTCGGTGCGAACAACATTACTGTCTTAGGACAGACTGATATTGTACATGTAGCGGGTTTTAACTACGCGGCCGTAGTAACCACGATTCAAGGCGCCAACCCCGATATCGTGTGTCTCTTCTGCTATCCCGATGAACAACTTGGTGTTCTCAACGCGGCAATTTCGGTAAGCTATAATACTCCAAAGGCTTGGGTATGCGGCCCGGGCGCCAACTTCGGGTGGTTCGGCGTATATAATCAAACATCACCAATGGTCCCGTACGCTGGGTTGGGAATTCAGGCTGAGGACGTAATGTGTTTTGCGGTTGCCAATAACCAGACACTGCCCTGGTTATTTGACACCGTACTAGTGCCTCCGCCGATCCCTGGAATGACTATAGAGCTCGAGGATTACTGGGGACATCCTCTCTACTGGGCATCAATGGAGGTTTGGGAGGATTGCATGACGGCTGCTGGAACATATGATGCGGTGAACAACTTGTTTGTAATTGACCAGGACGACCTCAAAGACCAACTCGCTGCCTACAATGGCACTACGATCCTGGGAGACACCTGGTACACGCTGTTCGGAAGCCCTACCCCCACGGATGGTGGTGGAATTATCGCATGGGAATGCCACATGGGGCAGTTTGGACAGTGGAAAAACGGGTATGTTGAAATCGTAGTGGGCAAGAACACTACCGACACGATAGACTACCCCAAGGTAAAGTGGGATGGTTCTCCCTACTAGTTAGCTAGAAGAGGAGAAGGAGAAGGATAAGGCTAGACATTAAATACTAACCAGGAGAGTCTAGAATAGAAGCAGGCTGTCTAGGAAAGACCAGAGGCGGGAGTTATCCCGGGAAGTATCTTTCTTCTAGGCAGCCTGCTCTTGTGCGATTGTCAAGGATAAGAAGGATTAAGAAGTCAGCACTATGACTATAAGTGAACAAATTCCAACGGTACTCATAAGCGGTATATTGATGGGTGGCATCTATGTCGTGGTTGCCCTGGGCTTGAATATCCAGTATGGTGTTGGCAAGGTGTTTAACATCGCTCACGGCGAGTTTATTATGCTGGGGGCCTTCGTCACCCTTACGCTATATACATCGGCTCAGATTGACCCGCTGGTTACCATGGCTATTAGCGGTCCTCTTTTGTTCATAATCGGTTTTGTACTTTATAGGACTCTGTTCACAAGCCTCAAGGCGAGGGCACCGACACCAGCTGCTTTCGAGGGCAACTCTTTGTTGGTCGCTTTTGGTCTCATCTTCGTCATCCAGAATATGGCTATACTGATATGGGGTGGCAGGGCGGCGAGGATGTATATGTATTTAAACTATCCGACCGAAATTGCAGGATTGTTGTTTGGTACCAACCGCGTGGTAGCCTTTGCGGTTGCTGTAGCCATAGCTGTGGCCTTTTATGTCTTTGTGACCCGCACCCGTCTGGGAAAAGCCATCAGGGCAGCGGCTCAAGACCCGGCGACCGCGGGACTCATGGGGGTAAACATCAAGCTGGTGCTGGCTTTATGCTTCGGGTTCGGTGCCTTACTGGCTGGTTTAGCCGGCTCACTGGTAAGCATGTACGCCTCAATTTCCGAAACCATGGGGCTAAGCTATGCCATAGTCGCCATCATTGTGATGGTCCTGGGGGGGTTGGGCAGTATCCCGGGCAGTTTTATCGGGGGGTTTATAATTGGTGTTCTTGGCAGCCTAGTTACTTTCTATGAGCCCGCTTTAGTCATACCTGCTTATTACGGGCTCTTCATGATCCTGCTTCTGGTGAGACCAACAGGTATTCTCGGGAAGAGGTGAAATGGATACTACCAAATTTACACCTAGAAAGTTATTGGTACCGGGGGTAATCCTTTCAATCTTAATCGTGTTAGCTACCCTCCCCCTCACTGGTGTGTCGCCTTATACTTTCTTCACAATGGGCCTCACCATCATGTATGTCATTCTGGCGGTGAGCTGGGCTATGTTTTCCGGTCCCACCGGTTACATGTCACTGGCGCCGGCGGCATTTGTCGGGATTGGCATATATGTTATGGCCCGGCTGAGGGATGTATTGCCCCTGGGTGCTATTATCCTTGCTGCCGTTCTCTGCAGCTTCATAATTGCTCTTCTCGTTGGCCTGGTAACCCTGAGGCTGAAGGGCATATATTTTGCTATCTTCACCTTCGGATTCGTTGTATTCCTCGGGAATTTTATCCGGTACTATGAGTTTCATATATTGGGCACGCGTGGTCGACTTATTGAGCCGGTAAGTAATGAAACTTTTTATTACATAATGCTGGGCATCGCTGCGGCGACGCTGCTTACCGCCTATCTTATCAGACGCTCCAGATTGGGCTTAGCCATGCAGAGCATCGGTGGGAATGAGGAAGCCGCGGCTCACATGGGCGTCAATACCACTATGGTGAAGGTTCTCACCTTTGCCATCAGCGCCGTTTTCATGGGGGCAGCCGGGGCAACCCTGGCGACTAGGATAATATATACTGAGCCGATGACGGCCTTCAGTGTGCTCTATTCTTTCACGCCAGTCTTGATGGCTGTCTTTGGCGGCATGGGACAGATTTATGGTCCGGTAGTAGGTGCAATTATTTTCTCCTATTTACAACACTACCTATCGGGCAGGTTTCCCCAGTATTACATGCTCAGTTTTGGTATTATATTAATACTCTTTATCTTATACCTGCCCGGCGGACTGGCGGGACTGATACCACAGTTGCGGGATAGATTGAGGGGACCGATATCGAAGTTGTTGAAAGGAGGTAAAGCGGAGCAACATGCAAATACTTGAAGGCCACGGCGTAACTAAGTCTTTTGGAGGTTTAGCCGCGGTATCTAATGTTGACTTCCATATTGACCAGGGCGAAATCTTAGGTCTGATTGGTCCCAATGGAGCTGGTAAAACAACACTGTTTAACTTAATATCGGCGGCTCTCCCTCTTAAATCAGGGGAAATAAGACTTAAAGGCAAGAAGCTTAACGGCTTAAAGCCGCATAAAATATGCCAGCTGGGGGTGGCCAGAACGTTTCAAGGGATTAAAATTTGCGCCGATATGCCGGTTTTTCAGAATGTACTAGTAGGGGCGTTTTTCGGGAGCCCAAACCGTGTATCAGGGGCAGATGCTGCCAAAGAAGCTACCCAAGCATTAGAGTTTGTCGGGTTGTCAGAAATGAGAGCGACCCCGGCTAAAGACTTAACCCTGGTCAACCAGAAGCGCGTTGAAGTAGCTAGAGCGCTAGCCACCAAGCCAGAGGTGTTGTTGCTTGATGAGCTGATGGCAGGTCTAAACTCCGCGGAGATAAGCGAGTCTATGGAGTTGGTAACCAAGATTCGGGATAAAGGGATTACCATTTTTATGGTTGAGCACGTTATGAAGGCAATCATGGGCATATGTGAGCGGATTATGGTGCTCCATCATGGTGAGAAGATTGCTGAAGGAACACCACAGGAAATTGCCTCCAATAAGACAGTTATTGAGGTATACCTTGGAGAGGAGACTCATGCTGGAAGTTAGCAACCTGGACGTTTTTTATGGCAAGGCTCAAGCCTTACGGGACATTTCTTTAAGAGTCGATGAGAAGGAAATAGTCGCTTTGGTTGGCGCTAATGGAGCCGGTAAAACGACACTGCTTAATACTATATCCGGTTTGCTCCGTCCAGCTTCAGGTAGTGTGGAGTTTCTCGGTAAGAGAATAGATAGGCTAGCACCTCATACCATCGTGAAACTGGGTATTTCTCATATACCCGAAGGCAGAAGGATTTTTACCGACATGACAGTGCGTGAAAACCTGGAGCTGGGTGCCTATATCTCCGAAGCCTGGAAGCGGAGGGGAGAGACGCTTGAGCAGATTTATCAACTTTTCCCGTTACTAAAAGAAAGAAGAAGGCAATCAGCTGGAAAATTAAGCGGCGGTGAACGGCAAATGTTAGCTATCGGCCGGGGCTTAATGTCCAGCCCTAAACTGTGCATGTTTGATGAGCCGTCGTATGGTCTGGCACCGAATTTACTATCAGAAGTTTTCGAGATCATAGAGCGCCTGCGTGAGCACGGAATTACCATCCTGCTGATTGAGCAAAATGTTCAACATACCCTTGAGACAGCCGACCGGGCCTACGTGCTGGAAAACGGGCGGATTGTCTTAGAGGGAAAGGGTAAAGACCTTCTACAAGAAGACCTGGTAAAGAAAGCCTATTTAGGACTGTAGCTTAAGTGGTGTGATATGCCGCCCTACGGGGCTAATAAAAACGCAACAAGGGGATAAATCCCAAGCACCAAATCCCAAATAATATCAAATGGCCAAAACCCAAAGGACTAAGCGGTTTTGAATTTGGAATTTAGAAATCAGGATTTGTTTAGGATTTGATGCTTGGGATTTAGGATTTTAAAACAGGTTGTTTAAAAAAGGAGGGAAAGTATGGCACGAGGTTACATGGGAAGGGTTCTGTTTGTGGACCTTTCCAAAAATGAGCTAAAGGATGAGGCGCTCGACGAAAAGCTTTGCCGCCAGTTCATTGGAGGCTATGGCATCGGCGCCAGAATCCTCTTCAGCCGACAAAAGGCTGGTGTTGACCCACTGGGACCGGATAATACCCTGGGCATTCTTACCGGCCCGTTTACCGGTACCCCGGCACTTTCGGGCACAAGGTTCACGGTGGTTGGGAAATCACCGCTGACCGGGGGCTGGGGTGATGCCAATTCCGGTGGTTATTTCGGTGCCTTTCTGAAGTTCGCCGGTTACGATGCCTTGTTCTTTACCGGCATGTCAGCAAAGCCAGTCTACCTCTTCATCAACAATGGTAAAGCTGAGCTGAGGGATGCTGCCCATATATGGGGGAAGGATACTCGCCAGACCGAAGAAATACTCAAATCGGAACTGGGCAAGGATGTAGAGGTAGTTTGCATTGGCCCATCAGGTGAGAATCGCTCTCTCATCTCGGCGGTTATAAACAGAACCAGAACCGCGGCCCGTTCCGGTCTGGGTGCCGTGATGGGCTCCAAGAAGCTTAAGGCAGTGGCGGTGAAGGGCAAAATGAAGGTTCCTCTAGCCAATGAAGCAAAAACTAAGGAATTAAGAAAAAAGTGGCAGGCTGAACTGGGAGGGCATATTGTCTGGCTGAAGCCCTTCGGTACGCCCTTCCTCGTTGATATCGGCGTTCAGAATGGTGATTCGCCGGTCAAAAACTGGGCAGGAGTAGGGGTTATTGACTTTCCAGATTTTCAACCCTTAGCGAAAGAGGCTGTGATTGCCCGTATGTCGAAGAAGTATGCCTGCTACCAGTGCCCCATCGCATGCGGCGGATACATGAAGGCAGGAACCGGAGAGTATAAATATGACGCCGATTCCCGGAGACCGGAATATGAAACGATTGCCATGTTTGGCACCAATTGTCTCAACAACAACCTGGAGTCGATAATCAAGGCCAACGATATTTGCGACCGCTGGGGGATTGACACCATCTCTGCCGGGGCTGCCATCGCCCTGGCTATTGAATGCTTTGAGAAGGGGCTTATTACCAAGACCGACACCGATGGTATCGAAATGACCTGGGGCAACCACAAATCTATCGTGGCCATGACCGAAAAATTGGCTAAGAGGGAAGGTTTCGGTGCCGTGTTAGCCGATGGAGTAAAGGCGGCAGCGGAGAAGATTGGCAGGGGTGCCGACCAATATGCCATACATATTGGGGGGCAGGAGCTTCCGGCACATGACCCGAAGCACGCGTTTTTCTTTGCAACTAGCTACAGGCTGGACCCCACTCCAGGTCGTCATTTTGTGGGCTCGGAGTTGTCAGACGCGCCCAATCATCCTTCAGGACTGCTGCCCAAATTCGACTTAAAGTCCTTTGCTGGCAGAGGAGAAGCGCGCAGGATAGGCGGCAATTTCCACCAGGTCGTGGTTTGCACCGGGACGTGCCTGTTCGTGTACTGGGCTTTCCCCAACACTGACCCTATCGCTGAGTTTATGAGGGCGGTTACCGGCTGGGAAGTAACCGATGACGAACTGCTTAAGACGGGAGAAAGAATTTCTAACCTCCGGCAGGCTTTCAATATTCGAGAGGGGTTGAACCCGCTGGAGTTCAAAGTCCCCGACAGGGTTCTTGGCAGACCACCGCTAAAGGAAGGTCCCGTGGCTGGAGTAACCGTTGATGAGGACACCATGATAAAAGAATACCTCACAGCCATGGATTGGGACCTCAAGACAGCCAAGCCCAGTAAAAAGAAACTGCTGGAACTGGGGCTGGCAGACGTGGCTAAGGAACTCTGGCCTTAGCCGGGGCAATTCAGGCAGGAATTCGGGCGGCAATATCGGCTGCTTAAATTAGAGCAGACGGAAGGCTCCCGTTGCCTATAGCATCACAGTCCCGCCATCAACATAGATGATCTGTCCCGAGACCATATCCGAGGCAACTGAGGCCAAAAACACGACCGCCCCGACGGGGTCAGTCGGCTGCAAACGTTGGTGGATAGATTGTTCCCCGGTGGCAATCTCAAATACCTTGCCGCTATCCTTCTGGGCTAAACTGGCTTCGGTAGCCACATATCCCGGGGCAACAGCGTTGACGTTAATACCGGAGGGACCCAGAGTTCTAGCCAGCGCGTGAGTTATTACGCCAATCGCTGCTTTGGTACAGGCATATGGCAAATAGAGCTGAGCCGCGGGGACTCTGTCAACAATGGACGCCATATTGATAATCTTACCCTTTTTCTGCTTTACCATCAGGGGAACTATAGCCTTACAGACGAGCCATGTCCCTCTTGC
>Ga0209636_10007301_pt1 | contig 11283 bp, 9 predicted proteins | sample DeeMarSWOR152_54_FD_187464 | JGI IMG/M metagenome (GOLD analysis project Ga0209636, IMG submission 187464) | Marine sediment microbial communities from White Oak River estuary, North Carolina - WOR-1-52-54 (SPAdes) (version 2) | ecosystem: Environmental > Aquatic > Marine > Intertidal zone >... | reverse complement strand
CGACTCTCTATTTATCAAACATTCTAAGGCTCCTGTGACCTGTTTGGTCGCGAAAGATCGAGTACTTGCCCATAATCCTGTTGGTGCCCTTTACAATGCCTCTTCTTACTATAATCAAAAGTTGTTTGAAGCACATAAGTAGCATCGAACCATATCAATTCAACTATGATACAGTCACAAAGATGAACATTATTTGAAAATATCCGGTTTGATTGATCTTAAAATATAAAGGGATGATTTACTCGACAATGTTTAGACAAGGAGTTATTGGGAAGAAAAAAGAATGTCGAATAGTAATAACATTACACCTTCTGTTGATCTGACATCGCAAGAAAGATGGAAGAAAAAAGAAGATGTCTCTCCTGCAGGTTTAATTGCCCTTTTCGAGGATGTCTTTCAATCTTGGAAGGAGTCATTAGCTGTGAAGATGTTTGTTGCCACCCTTATCAACTTCAGCGAGCGTGGTTTTCTCGATCTGGAATTAACAACGAAAAAAAGAGCCTTGCGTGGGGGGTTTGGAACCAAACAATCTACATGCATGTCCCTTCGATTACTGGATACAAACGGAAAATTCTTTAACTAATTGTAATTATTTCTTAGATGGTGTGATAACATGAAACTTCCTGAATATGTTTCTGCGGAAGAAGTTGTGAGGGTCTGCAAGAAATTGAATATTAGAGATTGGACTACGTTGGGTGAACCTAAAGTTCTGCCTGAAGAAGCAAAAGCGATCTTGGCAGAACTAAACACTGGAGAAATGGAAATTTCCCTTGAGAATTTTCAGCAGGGGCTCGAAGTCGAATTGGAACATGGGATACGCTTCCCAGAGGCAAACGTTACTAACAATCACCCCATTTTAACTGGACAAATCGTATTGGCACACTTCAAAGAGTCGTTGGATTATTATCAGCGTCTGGAAGTATCCGAAATCGAGGGTGACCTATTGAAAGCCGTTGTTGATAATAACGCCTCGAAAGTCGTAGCTCTATATAGAAAGCTCATTAAGGCAAAATTGACTCTAAGCCAAGCAGAATCCGATATGTTGTGACTCTACGCTAGTCCAAAAGCCTTCTTTTGCCATTCATCAACTGTTTTACTGCATGAAGTTGATAATTTTAGTATGAACATTGGCACCATCTTCTTATAGTCTTTCCTAAGGACCATACATATACAGCAAAAAGCTCGAAGTTGGCACAACCCCCTCCCTAAATCTGCTCCCTCGTTTTCCACTTGTCTCTACAGCTAAAAAGAAGCCTAATGCATTGTTTACGATCGGTACTTTTGAAAACAAAGAATTGAACGTGGAAAAGGTCAAACACATTGCAAAATCTTAGAGGACATTGTCTCCAGATCAAAGAAGCATAACATTATAAGATGAGGATAATCAACGCTATGTTTTATTAGCATTAGCATTACATGATTTATGAGTTTAAATCTAGGGTCCGTGACCATCTTGCCCTACATGTTCGTCTGTCCCAGGTGCGGTAGGCCGCACATAAAAAAAGAATATTTAGACAGCAGGTTTTGTCGAGAGTGCGGCAAGTTTCTGACCAACCGAAACAAGGTGAAGACGCCTTTATTGAAGGCACAAAAACCTGAGAGTGAAGAATGGATCTTGTTTCCCTACAAGCCCTACCCGCAGCAGTTGGAGTTTATGAGGGATGTCAGGAACGTGGTGGGCAGCCGAGGAGTTTTGGTGGCTGAAGCCTGCAACGGCTTTGGGAAGACAATATGTGCACTTGCCAGCATCCTGCCCATGAATCGCAGGATTATCTATGCCACCAGGACCCACGAGCAGGTACGTCAGGTTCTCCTGGAAGTGGAACTCATAAACAGGAGTTCCGGAGAAGGCTTTTCAGCTGTGAACTTAGCAGGTAGACAGCACCTGTGCCTGAACGAAAAGTGTAGAAACCTCTCTGCTATGGAGGCCTTGGAAGCCTGCCGATTGCTGAGGGAGTCCGGCCAATGCCCCTACAAAACAGAAATCGAGTTACACAGTTCAACCCTCCCATTGGTGTTGTCCATAGGGAAGCTTCGGAGGCAGGGAAGAGTCAGAAGTGTTTGCCCTTACTTCTTAGCTAGGAAGGCGGCTGAAAACTGCACCGTGATTGTGGCTCCCTACCAGTACATCTTCAACGAGCACATCAGATCCCGGGTCAAGCTGGAGCTAAGTGGCAGGATTCTAGTCTTCGATGAAGCCCATAACGCTGATCAGATAGGCCAAGACTCATTAAGTGACACCCTCTCCGAGCGGGCATTGAACAACTCTAGGCAGGAGTTGGAGGCTGTAGAGGCTTCCCCCGAATTCATAAACGACCTAGCCACATATATAGAGAAACAAGTTTCTGAGGGTGCGTCAATCGAACAGGGCTTGAAGCTCCGCAAAGACCTGGAAGAAGTTCTTGAAGTGAAAACGCTCTCCTCATTCGCAGCCTCCTTTTCAGACTTAGTGGAGGAAATCCGAAACCACAAAATGGAAAGGGGAGACTACCCAATTTGCTTCCTAAACGGAGTACTCAACTTTATCAGGCATGTAGACTCCAGTCCGTGGAAGAGCTACGTAGCCATCTATCGTAAATCCATCTACGGATACAACCTTGTCGAGTATCGATGCCTAGACCCCAGCTTGGCCATAAAGCCGGTGGTGGAGGAGGCCCAGGGGGCGTTAATCATGTCTGGAACCCTCTCCCCCCTCGAGCTTTTTACTGAGATCTTGGGACTAACAAGGGCGGAGAATCGGACATACTCTGCCATAGCAAATCCAGAGAACGTACGTACCATAATAGACCCTTCGGTCACAACACGCTTCGCAGAAAGAAGCGAGGAGATGATTCGTCGCTACGGGGAAAGACTTTTCAAACTTGTTACCAAGATTCCCAACGGTGTCCTAGTTTTCTTCCCACAAAGAAAACTCATGCTGGAAAACCTAAAACACTGGCGAAGAATCGGAATCATAGAACAGGTTGGTGTTCGGTCTTTCATTAAGGGAAAGCCCCTATTTGTGGAGGGGACTCGAGCAACAGAAAACAGGAGGGTCGTTGAAGAGTATAAGAGGGCGGCTAAGAGCGGGAAGGGCTCCGTTTTATGCGGTGTCTTTAGAGGAAGAAACGCGGAGGGTTCCAACTTTCCATACGAGGAGGCTCGGGCTATTTTCTTAGTGGGTGTTCCCTACGCCGACTACAGTGATCCGGTGGTGAAGGCTCAAATAAGATATTTTAACAGCAAGAGAAGAGACATGGGGGAGAGGTGGTATGTTATGGACGCCTTCAGGGCAGCTAACCAGGCCATGGGAAGAGGAATCAGACATAGAGACGACTGGTGCAACTTCATCCTTATGGACCACCGCTACCAAACACACCAAAGACTCCTCTCCAAATGGGCCGTAGCAAACGGGATTCAAAAAATCTCAAACTAACCAACAAACTATTAATACGACAAATACATGCTTTCTAAATAAACCTAATTTTCTATTTCGAAGAATATTTAAGGGACGCCCTTCATTTCAAGTAAAAACGGCTTAGAGAGAAGATTAAGATGACAATATATGCTTTTAAACTCAGAGGTCGTCACGTGGATTATTTTACAGAATTACCATATTTTGGCAAAAAAAGTCTGCCTTAAATCATACTGACATAAGATAACCTTCACTTCAGTGGAAACGTGGCTACACCATGAGAGGGAGAATTGGATGACGATAATAATAGATGATGCCGGTAGTGGGGATCTCCTTTTCGGCGTGGTTATTGGAGCTTATCGCAGTGAAACCCAAGATTTCAGATATGGAGTGGTGGACGTTCAGTATTTCCAGCCTCCCAGATTTCGTCGAAAAGAGTATCTGAAACAAACCTCAAAAACCATATTCCAATTGTTGGACAGACTTGAGCTCAAAGTAGATGAACCTATCCTGATCTGTAGGGGCTCCATCTTTGATAGGGCTGTTAAGGATCTGAAGAAGAAGTATAGCGACGATCGAATTCGCAAAATCAAGGTGACGGGGGAACCACAACGCCTTACTGAGACAGCATACTTGGATGAAATAAGAAACTTAGGTTACGAACCCCTCAAGGAAAGGGAAGAGAAAAGAGCTAAGAGCTTCTTCCATATGATGCGGTGGCTGAAGAAAAACCCGGACAAGATAAGGTATGCCAAGACCGGTTGGCCCCGCCTCTCCAGATACCGCTTGTTTAGATCATACTCTCAACCCTGATCAAAAAGAAAAAAGAAAGTAGGTTAAACAGACGATTAACCAGCGGTATATTTTCCAAGGATATTTAAGTGATGGTCCCCATATGAGGGTAACAGTTTAGAGGTAGTGGTAATGCCTAGAGACCCTGTGTGCGGCTTGGTTCTGGACGAAAAGACATCTAAATTCAAGATCAGTTATGGAGGAGAAAAATATTATTTCTGCAGTATAACATGCAAGAAGAGGTTCAAGAGAAATCCGAGGAAATTTGCAAAGTAAACTGGATTTTTATGGCTTTAATATCTTCTTTCTCGCTAGTAACCTCTTCTTTCACCGTATCTCTGCTTCTATCAACATATCAACAAACAGCTATAACATCAAAAGAAGGCAATCTACAGCAAACTGAGCTTTTGCTTAGCATATCTTCCGATATTTTTGGAACAAAAACAGGTCATGCATCTAATCCGTAAAAAGATAGAAATGGAAACTCAAGTATTTTGGTTCATCCTTTCGTCTCAAACATGATTTACATGTTTTTTATTATGGCTTCTGCGAATTGGGAGCATTTTAGGAGTTTTCCGCCCTCGATCTGCCTTTCGAGGTCGTAGGGAACGGTCTTCTGCAAAATTGTCCTTTCGATTCCTTTCGTTATTAATTTTGCAGCCTTATGCCAACCCAGATAGTCAAGCATTATGCTGCCTGACAAGATCATGGAACCGGGGTTAACCTTGTCTTGGTTAGCGTATTTAGGTGCTGTTCCGTGGGTAGGCTCAAAGAGAGCCATTCCCGTCTCATAATTGATGTTTGCCCCAGGCGCCATTCCTAACCCTCCGACCATGGCCGCGCAAGCATCAGAAATATAGTCCCCATTAAGGTTTGTAGTTGCTATAACATCGTACTCTTCAGGTCTGAGAAGAACCTGTTGAAACATAGAGTCTGCGATCCTGTCCTTGATCAAGATTTTCTTCGGAGACCCTCTTCCATAATACTCGGTGTTCACCTCTTCCTCTGCTATTACCCTGCCTTGGAACTCTTCCGTTGCTACTTCATATCCCCATTCCCTGAATGCGCCCTCAGTGAATTTCATGATGTTACCCTTGTGCATTAGAGTGATGGATCGCCTGTTGTGATCCAAAGCGTAATTGATGGCTGCCCTTACCAGCCTCTTGCTTCCTGTCTCACTTATGGGCTTCACACCGATGCCAGAATCCTTTCTTACCATCTTTCCCATGTCCTTTAATAAGAAATTGATAACCCTTTCAGCCTCAAGGGTTCCCCGTTTCCACTCAATACCTGCATACACATCCTCAGTGTTTTCCCGAAATATTACAAGGTCCACCTTCTCCGGGTTCTTAATAGGGGACGGTACTCCCCTTATCCACTTGACAGGCCTGACGCAAGCATAAAGATCAAGCCTCATCCTTAAGGTAACATTTAGGCTTCTAATCCCACCTCCAACCGGAGTTGTTAAGGGACCCTTTATAGCTACAACATAATGCCTAAGGGCTCTCACCGTGTCTTCAGGAAGCCATTCTCCTCTTTTTCTAAAGGACTCCTCACCAGCAGTTACAGGAAACCAAACCAGCCTCTTTTCGTCATCATATGCTTTTTTTACAGCGGCCTCAAGGACCCTTTTGGAGGCCCTAGAGACATCAGGTCCTATACCGTCGCCGGTAATAAAGGGTAATACCGGATCATTTGGTACACAAAGTTGACCGTTAACAAATGTGATCCTCTCTCCTTCCTCAGGGGACTTTATTCCCTTAAACTTAACGGATTTTCCAAGGCTCACTCCTTTCACCAGACCTTATTACTTCATAAATGATCTATCAATATTTTTTCAGAAACACTTCGTTTACTCGAGTACTTCACATCTAAACTTATGTTTCACTACTTTTTTTATTTTGTTCAAATTTATAATGAAATTGGACTAAATTCACAGACCCTCTTCACAATTTCAATGAATTTTTTCACTTCTGTCTCGTAGGCATTAATTCAGTTTTCCTTTAACTTCTCTCTCATATCGTGGGATCTGTTCAACTTCCCAAGTATAGTTTACGCGTGCGTTCTATGTGTCGGTAGGGATACTGTTAAGTTATTTGTTATGGGGGGCTTCATTTAAGTCTAATGTGATGGATTAAGTGAAAGATTCTAGTGTTTCGACTTAACAGTATGTCGGTAGGTAAGGTTTATAGGTGATTGGTTGCTTGAGAACCGCATCCTGATTAATACTCGATGTGTGAGAAAATATGTTTTCACCATGCACTAGTTTAGAGAAAATCTTTATAGATTAGTTTAGAATTAGGGAGTACACGGTTATTCTTAAAATGTCCTTTCATTAAAAGGTGAATAAAAATGGTAAATGAATTGCCTATTGAAAAGCTGAGAAGGGAATGCGATCCCATGCTGTTGCATTGTGAAACCACTGAAGAGATAACTCCGCTTGAGGGGATCATTGGTCAGAAGAGGGCTGTTAGAGCCCTCAGGTTTGGTCTAGACATCAAAGAACGGGGATTTAACATATACGTGGCTGGCGTTCCCGGGACAGGTAGAACAACAGCGGTAAAGGATTTTTTGGAGGAGATAGCTAAAGCGAAACCCGTGCCCCATGACTGGTGTTACGTAAATAACTTTCGCAACTCATATGAACCAAAGGCTATAAAGTTGCCCTCGGGGAAGGGGAAGGAACTTCAAAAGGATATGAAAGACTTTATCGATGAAGCTCGAAGAGAGTTCCCAAAAACTTTCGAAAGCGAAGACTATGCCACTAAGAGGGATGCAACCGTTAGATCCATTGAGGAGGAGAGAAGGAAACTCCTTGCCCAGCTAAATAGAAGGGCTCAAGAGGAGGGATTCGTTCTTCAAAGCACTCCCGTGGGGATACTCATTATTCCAGTGATGAAAGGAAGGCCCTTGAGCGACAAGGAGATCATGGCACTAAGTCCCCAAATGAGAGAGGAGATTCAGAAAAGGAGGGAGAAGTTAAGAGCAGAATTAAGGAGCGCTATGAGACAGCTAAGGGACTTGGAGAGAAAGATCAACGAGGAGCTTCAAAAATTGAATAGAGAAGTCGCTCTTTACACTGTTGGACATTTAGTCACTGATCTAACTGAGAAATACAAAGAGTTCCCTGATGTTACAACCTACATCGATGAAGTACGGAATGATATACTGGAGAACCTTCCCCAATTCATAGAGGAGCCTAAGGCTCCTCCCCAGCTTCCCTTTCCCGTCCCATGGATAAGGGAACTTCCCTTCAGGAAGTATGAAGTGAACGTGATCGTGGACAACTCAGACCTTCGTCGAGCCCCTGTGATCATGGAGCTCAACCCCACTTATCAAAACCTCTTTGGCAGAATAGAAAAGGAGGCGCAGTTCGGTGTCTTGACCACAGACTTCACCATGATTCGTGGAGGTTCCCTACTTAGGGCCAACGGAGGATATATAGTGCTTCCGACTGAAGAGTTACTCCGCAATCTCTTCTCTTATGACTCCTTGAAAAGAGCTCTAATGAATGAGCTCATCACCATTGAGGAGGCGGGTGAACGCTTAGGTTTCATCACTACAAAGGGTTTGAGGCCAGGGCCTATTCCCTTAAGTGTTAAGGTGGTTCTCATCGGAAACCCCTTTTTATACCAACAGCTCTATGCCCTAGACATAGACTTTAAAGAGCTCTTTAAAGTAAAAGCAGACTTCGACACGTCTATGGATCGAACAGAAGAAAACATGCGGAAATATGCGGCATTTGTCTGCACCTTCTGCAAGAAGGAGAACCTGAAACACCTCAAGTCCTCAGGCGTAGCCGAAATAATCGAGTACGGCTCCAGACTAGCTGCAGATCAAGAGAAGCTTTCCACGAGGTTTGCCGAAGTTGCCGACATCATTCGGGAAGCCCACTTCTATGCTACCCAAGAAGGTTCCAACTACATAACCGCGAGCAACGTAAAAAAGGCAATCGAAGAAAAAGTGTATCGGTCCAACCTCATCCAAGAGAAGATTCGAGAGATGATCGAAAGGGAAGTGCTTCTCATTGATACAGAGGGCGAGGTTGTGGGACAGGTGAATGGATTGTCCGTTATGAGCTTGGGGGACTTCTCTTTTGGTGCACCTTCTCGTGTCACAGCTAGCATAGGGCTAGGACGTGAGGGAATTGTCGATATTCAGCGAGAAGCAAAACTGGCAGGTCCCATCCACACTAAGGGGGTAATGATTCTAGGCGGTTATCTAGCCGAGAAGTACGCTCAAGACAAGCCCCTAAGCCTTTCTACCCGTCTAGTTTTTGAACAGAGCTACGGAATGGTGGAGGGAGATAGTGCATCCAGCACAGAATTGTATGCTATTCTCTCCTCTCTTTCGGGAATCTCCATCAAGCAGGGTATGGCTGTCACGGGGTCAGTAAACCAGAAGGGGGAGGTTCAAGCCATCGGCGGAGTAAACGAAAAGGTAGAGGGCTTCTTTGAGGTTTGCAAGGCCAAGGGACTCACTGAGCATCAAGGGGTGCTCATCCCGGAAAGCAACACACAAAACCTCATGTTGAAGGAGGAAGTAGTAGAGGCCGTAAAAGCTGGTAAGTTCCACCTATACCCTGTAAAGACTATCGATCAAGGCATCGAGATCCTCACAGGAGAAAAGGCGGGCGTGAGGCAGCCAGACGGAACCTTTGAGGAAGGGACCATAAACTATAGAGTAGACAAACGTCTAAGGGAGATGGCGGAGAATCTTAAGGAGTTTCCAGAATTTGTTGTAGGGAGGAAAAAGGAATAGCCAAAAGTTCATCACTAAAAAAGAACTTGATTGCTATTTAAGAGAGAATCGCCCTGTCGCAATTCTTGAAGTGTGAACCGTGGTTAGCCGATAGTTCAAGGTTGTGACTTAATATCGGAAAGACGGAAGATTAAAATATACATTAAAAACGCTTACTGCATGCATCAACATACCTTTGACTGCTTCATTTAACAGTGATTGGAATGAATAGAGGATTAAAGAGGCAGATCGGATTACTTGGCATTACAGCCTATGGGGTGGGCACCATTCTTGGGGCTGGAATTTACGCCCTTATAGGCAGCGCTGCAGGAATCGCTGGCAACTCCGTCTGGATGTCTTTTCTCCTCGGAGCCTTCATAAGTTCCTTCACCGGGCTCAGTTACGCCGAACTGTCCAGCATGATTCCGAAATCCGCAGCGGAATATTCTTATGCTAAAGAAGCTTTTAGAAGCGATCTGGCTCCCTTTCTAATCGGTTGGCTCATAATCTTTACTGGAACCGTGTCTACATCCACAGTTGCGTTAGGCTTCGGCGGTTACTTTAAGGGCTTATTTGGAACACCAATAGTTTTGAATTCTACGATTCTAATTGTTCTATTGTCTATCCTGAACTTTATGGGGATCGAAGAAAGCTCTAGGGTAAACATAGTGTTCACCCTGATAGAGGCAGCGGGCCTATTGCTAATAATAGTTTTAGGCATTCCTTATCTCGGAAGAGTAAATTATTTAGAGACTGCTAGCGGCCTACAAGGTATACTGAGAGCCAGCACCGTGATTTTCTTTGCGTACCTGGGATTCGAAGACATCGCTAATCTCGTAGAGGAAACGAAGAACCCTGAAAGAAACATACCGAAGGCTTTGATTCTATCCGTTGCCATAACCGTAATTATCTATGTCTTTGTCGCCGTGTCGGCTGTCAGCTTGGCGGACTGGCAGGATCTTAGAGCGTCATGTTGTCCTCTTGCATACGCCGCGTCCCAGTCTTTGGGTCAAAGCGCTTTTTTAGTCATGTCTGTAATAGCGTTGTTTGCAACTTCAAACACAGTCCTAATACTATTGCTTGTATCATCCAGAATGATCTATGGACTAGCCAGAGAAGGTGCCTTGCCCTCAAGCCTTTCAAGGATATCAGGCAGGAGGGGAACTCCTTGGGTTGCGATTACAACCGCTATGGTTTTAGCCGCCTCTTTTGTTTTGTTTGGCAACATTGAATTTGTTGCGGGCATAACAAACTTCGGAACCTTCGTTACTTTCGCGTCAGTAAACTTGTCGGCCATCTGGCTGAGATATCGAAAACCCAAATTGAAAAGACCCTTCAAGATCCCTATGACTATTGGAAAGCTACCCATCATACCACTCTTGGGGCTACTCTCCTGTGGACTAATGGTAACCCAATTTCAACTAGATGTCATAGCCTTAAGCGCCTTTACACTCTTCATAGGAATAGTAACTCAAAGAATCTTAACAAATATACACGCTAAAAAAGGAAAGGAGAGTTGAGGACCCCGAGTTTGGTTTGGAAGAAAGGGGACAAGGAAACAAGTATCTAAGGAAAAATCCATATGATGTTCTTGCTCCTATTTTTATTAAGATAATGATTTAGTATGTGGAGAGTGCCCCAGAGGAGTAGATGGTGTGATTGAAGATGCTCAAAGAATCTTGTTAAAACCTATAGGATTCGTCAGAACAAGGATCAAGGAGAAAGATGTTAAGGACAGAAGGAATGTTTCAGAGATTATTCTTCGAGAAGATCTTTCAGAAGCTTTGGATGGGATCAAAGATTTTTCGCATTTATTTGTAATATTTTGGATGCATGAAATTCCAAAGGAAGAGAGAATGAAGATGAAGGCTCATCCTAGGGGTAGAGAGGACATGCCCCTGTTGGGAGTCTTTGCGACTCGTACACCACATCGTCCAAATCCCATAGGACTAACATTAGTTGAGCTCTTGGAAGTAGAAAGCAACATTGTAACTGTTCGCGGTCTCGATGCGTTTGATGGCACACCGATCTTGGACATGAAGCCCTTCGACTACTGGGACATGGCTGAGGATGTAAGTCTTCCCGAATGGTGGATGAGGCTAGAGAAGGAAAGATCAGAGAAACGTCAAATCAACAAATAATGGTGTTTTTGGGATGAATGAGAAAATATGATCTAAAGGTGTACAATTTCATATATAGCGCATAAAGTGTCTTCAAAGGAATTAGAGAAAGTAGTCGGTAGATGGATCAGTATGGTTCTAGGTCCATAAGTTTGCCTGGGTTCATGATTCGGTTGGGATCCAGGGTCCGTTTAAGCGTCTTCAATAATTCATAGTACTCCCCAAGCTTCGGCATCA
>Ga0209636_10007299_pt1 | contig 11283 bp, 10 predicted proteins | sample DeeMarSWOR152_54_FD_187464 | JGI IMG/M metagenome (GOLD analysis project Ga0209636, IMG submission 187464) | Marine sediment microbial communities from White Oak River estuary, North Carolina - WOR-1-52-54 (SPAdes) (version 2) | ecosystem: Environmental > Aquatic > Marine > Intertidal zone >... | reverse complement strand
TCTCTCTACTCCATATTTATGAGGATTAAACAAAGGTTGGTACGTAGCATTCACAAGTTCACTGCCCTTTAGTGTTTCTACTACCTTGTAACTACTCAGCCCAACATATTCAAGCAATGCTTTAGCTAGAATAAGATGCTCATTCTTAAACTCTACAACAGCATATTCAGCATCAGGAGCTACTGCTAAGGCAGTATTACCCGGCAGAGTCCACGGAGTTGTTGTCCAAGCCAAGAAAAAGGCAGGCTTATGCGAGAAAAGCCCTCCAAGCTTAAATACTAGTTGACGGTCACTAATTTTAGACCGCACCAGTGATTTGCTATCCAGTTCAAACTTTATGTAAACCGAGGGGTCTTCGGCATCGTCTCTATAGCCCAGAGCCACCTCGTGGGAGCTGAGAGAGGTGCCGCACCGCGGGCAATGTGGAGTAACCTTATAGCCCTGGTAAATCAAACCCGTGTCCCACAATTGTTTCAGCGCCCACCAGCAAGACTCAATATAGCTATCTTCGAGAGTCCTATAGGCATGCTCTAAATCCAGCCAGAAGCCAATGCGCTCAGTCATAGCTTCCCATTCCTTAAGATAGCTGAACACGCTCTCCCGGCAAAGGGCATTAAATTTAGCCACCCCATACTCCTCGATCTGAGCCTTGCCAGTGAAACCCAGCATCTTCTCAACCTCCAGCTCTACCGGCAGTCCATGAGTGTCCCAACCTCCTTTACGTGGAGCATAATATCCTTTCATCGTCTTGTATCTGGGGATGACATCCTTAAAAACTCGCGACAGCACATGATGAATTCCAGGGCTACCGTTGGCTGTAGGCGGTCCTTCATAGAGTGTAAATTGTGTGGCACCAAACCGAGTCTCGAGGCTTTTTTCGAAGATTTGGTGTTCTTTCCAGAAACTGAGGAGATTTTTTTCTAGCTGAGGAAAATCAACTTTGCTGCTTACCGGTCGGAACATGCTTAATGCTTCTTCAATAAAATAGCTACTTTTCGCATTTCGCCTTCACCCATGCTCTGGGTGGTGATATCCGGATGGTCAGCCAAAGCTAAATGAATAATCCGACGCTCATCTGCAGGCATAGGCTCAAGCATTATCAAACGTCGGTTTCTTTGCACCTGCTCTGCCAAACGCAGAGCCAAGCTCTGCAATGATTCATAGCGGCGGTTTTTATAGCCAGCAACGTCAACATTTATCGGCACCCACATTTTCAACTTCTCGGCGACTATTAGCCTGACAACATACTGCAGAGATGCCAGAGTTTGACCGCGGCGACCAATCAAGACACCAAGGTCATCGCCATCAATATTCAGAGCTACTGGCAATTCACCGGTTGCTGATTGAGTCACAGAGACATCGGCTGTTATTCTCATGGATTCAATAAGCGCCTCCGCAACTTCCTTGGCCACCTTAACTACATCAGCCTTTTCAGTCCTTTCAGCCTTTTCTCCCTTTTCGCCGGACACGGGTAGAAGTCTCACCTTTATTTTGGCTTCCTCAGCCCCCATCCCCAAGACCCCAGACCTACCTTTCTTCAAGACTGTCACTTCCACCTGGTCTTCACTTGCACCCAATTGCTCCAGTGCTACCTGAATGGCCTCATCCACCGTTTTTCCGCTTGCTTCTAGCTCTTTCATCTCCCAAAAAGACCTCTCTTCTTCTTATCCTCAGATGATGCCTGCTTTATCGTCTTAGACTGCTCAGATGCCTGTTTCAAGACCTTCGACTGTTGCTCTGCGGGGATAGGCTTCTGGGCTAGAGATGTCTTTTGAGATGGCGCCTGCTTTGGTACAGACGGAGCCCTCAAGTAGCCCCAGCCGCCACTAACGAAATACTGGATTATGATGCCAATTATATTTGAAACCACCCAGTACAAAGCCAGGCCACTGGGAAAAGATAAGACAAAGAAACCAAACATCAACGGCATCATCAATGTAGTCATGCTGGTCATAGACTGCTGCCTTGGATCAGCTGCAGGTGGCGTCACCATCTTCTGCTGTATCCACATGGTGCCACCTACTAAAACAGCCAGTATCATATCACCATTCTGCGACAGTCGAAGCCAGAGGAAATGGTCATTCAGCGGCACCGCCTGACCAACTGCCCCCCAAGAGTAAAGATGCTGCGACAAACTCAATAAGCTCTCCGGTGTAGCCGCCAATGCCTGCATAATAGACTGGTACAGAGCAATCCATATAGGCAACTGGATAAGCATCGGCCAAAGGCAGCCAAGGGGATTTATCCCGGCTTCCTTATACAGCTTCATCATCTCCTGCTGCAGCTTCTGCTGGTTTTTGGCGTATTTCTTCTGGAGTTCTTGAATTCTCGGCTGCAGCGACTGCATGGCTTTAGTAGATTGAGTCTGCCTTACTGTAAGCGGAAACAATATCAGGCGGACAATAACCGTAAGCACGATGATTGCTAATCCGAAGTTGCCACCCAACACATTACACATAGCAATCAAGCTATTGAGTACCGGCTCAAGTATAATAGTATTCCAAAGTTCAGCCATAGTTAACTCTACTTAATTTCGGAATAACAAAAGCCCCACACCTTCTCTCCGCTTTGAACATCTAAACAATAAACACAGCGATTACTGGCATGAACATAAACCATGTTTCCTTCAGCATAAAGAGGAGCCCTTACCGGAACCTTCACCGAGGCGTCGACAGGCACAGGATCATGCTCCGGCTTTCCGCTGTTAGCCTCTAACACGTACACCGTCCCTGAATCTGAGGCTAATACAAGGAGATTATCTACCAGCACCGGTGTCGACACAATCTGGTCGTCAGCAGTAAATCGCCACAGCTCATTACCTGTGCTGACATCAATGGCATAGATGTTATGGTCGAGGCAACCAGCATAAACCACACCATCCTTAACTACCGGAGTCGCCCAGAACCAATTCTCTCCACTGAATATCCACTTCACATCACCATTGGTACCATCAACAGCGTAAAGCTGATTGTCGAAAGTGCCGAAAAAGACATCATTTCCAACAACTGCGGGGGACGAGGCAGCGGCTGCTGGTAATTCAATCCCCCATTTACGGCTACCATCTATACTAGACAGGGCAAAAAACTTATGCGCATAGTTACTAATATAGACAACATTGTCTTCAATCGCTGGAGACGTCCATATTTTACCTTCAGTATCAAATGGTTGCTTCCATTTGTTACTCTCCCCATAAACCACATCTAGCGCATAGACCTTACCTTCAGAGGTACCCACATAGAGAATTTCTTCGACCACTGCCGGGCTGCCAACAATAGCACCTATTGATTGACCTCCACTCGGATAAACCCACTCTCCCCTTGAGCGCAATGGGACACCTTCCGTGTAACCGGGATCCAGCCTATTTATGGCCATAAGTTTGCCACTGTCACCGGCATAGATGGCAACACAAACCAAGTCTCCAATCACCACTGGTGTAGCATAGATACCCGCTCTCGGTGATGCTGGAACGCAAGCGGGACCGCATATTGCCCCCGGAGCACCCGCAGTGGGAATGGTCAGGACCCATTCACCTTCACTTGGAAAAGGCAACTCTTGACTCCGAGCCGAAGGGTTTATTGCAAACACTCTGCTATCCATCGATCCAAAATAAAGAATTTCGTCATCACCGGCAAATCCAGACCATCCTTGGTATGCTGCCCCACCACAGCCAATAGCGATTAGACCTAGCATAATAACGGATGTTATCAGACTTAATATCTTCCTTATTTTGATTGCGAACAAACCGGTCACGTCGTTCACCATTAACAACAAAAACTAATAAATTTATGGCACTGGGTCATAACCACCGCTAGACCACGGATGACAACGCGCTATACGCCTAGCTGCCAGCCAGCTCCCTTTAAAAAATCCGTACCTCTCAATTGCCTCGTAAGCATAATGAGAACACGTGGGAGCAAATCGACAAGCAGGTGGAGTAACCCGTGATACAGTAGATTGATACAGTTTAATTAACTCCAACACGAAGCGTTTCATTTTTATCTGTTAAATGAGCCCGGAGTAGCAGCTTTTCCATTGACTTTTTGAGCTGATGATAGTCAGCAGTTGCTGCATTTGGCCGAGCAATAAACACTATATCCGATCCTGGCTTTACATTTGTTAAGCGAGCAATCTCTTTCAGCAAACGCCGTACCCGATTGCGAACCACCGCCTTGCCCACCCCCTTAGATACCGAAAACCCATACCGGCTAAACTCAAGCTCGTTAGGTAATGCCTTTATAATTATGAGATTATCTACCCAAGCTTTACCTAATTTATAAACAGTCAAATACTGGGCTCTCTTTGTTAAAGCCCATTTTTTCGCCATTCTGCTAAACTGGCGTCAATTGCCATCGCCCCTTTAGTCGCCTTGATTTCAATACCTTTTGCCCCCCTCGGGTTGCCATCCTAGCCCGAAAGCCATGCTTACGTTTCCGTGATATTTTCTTGGGCTGATACGTCCTCTTAGGCACTTTGCTCTTCCTTAGAAGCTACAACTCTATTTTCAAAAACCCCCTTAAGGCTAATATGATCCGGAGTATAAGGCAATAAAGCTAGATAGCGAGCTCTCTTTATGGCTAATGCCAAGCGTCGCTGGTGCTTGGCACAAACGCCCGTCCGACGGCGCGGCTCAATTCTGGCTCGATCAGAAACATACCGCCGTAATCTTGAGATGTCTTTATAGTCTATTTCAGCCTTGTCAGTGCAAAAAGGACAGACTTTGGGCTTGAAAACAAAGCGACGTCCCTTTTCTCTTGTATCTTTAATCCCCTCGCGTTCCTCCATACTATAATATATGCCTCCTTATCAAAAGTAAACTACTAAAAAGGTAAATCTTCAGGCGCTACCTCTTCTTCAGAAGCTTCCACAGCAGCTTCAACGGTGGCTTCCACAGGAGCTTCCTCACCAGGGAGTGGGGCTACCGCCTGCCTATCAAGGAACAACACTCTATTAGCTACCACCTCAACGGTGACGCGTTTCTGACCGTCCCGCCCTTCCCAAGAACGAGTCCGTAAACTGCCTTCAACATAAACTCGCTGTCCTTTAGTCAAAAACTGATTGCAACTCTCAGCCTGCTTCTTCCAAGCAACTACAGTAAACCACTCCGTCTCTTGCTTTCGCTCCCCTTCAGACGTCGTGTAAACTCGACTAGTCGCAACACGGAACGAAGTCACCGGGTTACCACTTGGTGTAAAGCGCATCTCCGGATCAGTTCCCACGTTCCCAATAAGCATAATCCTATTTAAACTCACCATAGCCAACCTCCTTACATCCTAATCCGCTGATCTTATCAAGAGATGACGCAGAATCTTACCGGAAAGCCGAAGGCTCGCTTCTAGTTCCTTGGTCAAAGCTGGCTGCATTTTAACCTTAGCCAACACATAATTCCCCTCAGTAGACCGCTTTATCGGATAAGCCAGCTTTCGTCTGCCCCACTGATTCACCTCATCCACACTGCCACCGACCTTATCAACTAGCTCGCTCAGCTTGGTTATAAAGTCAGGCATTTCCTCATCAACCACTTCAGGAGTGATTATAAGCACCAGTTCATAACTAGACATTCGTATTACCCTCGAAGCTCGAAAGCGGACACATTATAGCATATCAAGAAAAATAGCAAAAGACTACGGACAAAGCTAGCCACACCTTGCATTTTATTCGCTTCTGGCTTATATTTCTTACACAAAGGAATAGTCCTTGGAAATCTGCATCATCGGGCTGCCCAAGAGCGGCAAGACAACGATTTTCAATGCCTTAACCAAGGGAAAGGCTGACACTAAAACTTACGCCACAACTGCCGCAACTCCTAACATTGGAGTGTCTAAGGTACCAGAACCTAGATTACAAGCTCTGGATGGAATATTCCACCCCAAAAAGGTAACGCCAGCTGAGGTCAAATATGCTGATATTGCCGGCCCAGCTAAAGGCTTAGACAAGGGTGAGGGAATTGGCGGCCAGTTCCTTAACTATCTAAGTAACGCTGATGCATTGCTCCAAGTAGTCCGAGCTTTTGATAATGAAAACGTACCCCATGTAGATGGCAGTATCGACCCGAAACGCGATATAGCTACGATGGGCTTGGAGCTTGTCTTCTCTGATTTGACCATAATTGATAGAAGACTAAAGCGACTTGAAGATTCTTTAAAGAGTACCAAGCCATCAGAACGCGACATACTCCTCAAAGAGCAAGCCCTACTTCAAAAGATCAAGTCAGAATTAGAAAAGGATGTACCAATCTGGCAGCAAGGTTTAACTGCTGAAGAGTTTAGAAGCCTGGCCAACTACCAGTTTCTCACTGCCAAACCTATGCTATTGGTCATCAACATCGGAGAGAATCAGTTAGCACAGGCTTCTTCCCTCGAAGCTGAAATACGCTCAGCATACTCCCACTCTCAATTCAAAGTAGTCGTCTTATGTGGTAAGTTGGAAATGGAATTAACCCAACTCAGCGATGATGAAGCTGTAGAATTTCGCAACGCTCTTGGCCTGACTGAGCCGGCAGTTGATCGCATAATCAGACTTTCATATCAACTCCTGGGGTTAATCTCTTTCTTCACCACCGTTTCCGAGGAATTAAAAGCCTGGACGATCACCACAGGAACAACTGCCTTAAAAGCCGCTGGCAAAATCCACTCCGACATCGAAAAGGGATTTATACGGGCGGAAGTTGTAGGTTTTAACGATTTAGACAGATGCGGCAGCCTGGCTGAAGCCCGAAAACACGGCCTGCTCAGACTAGAAGGCAAAACCTACACCGTGCAAGACGGCGATATAATAACCTTCCTGTTTAACATTTAGAGGAAACCAACCTCATTCAAAATTATGTCACTTCAAGAGAGCTATAAATGGTGCCAATGTCTTCAATATCCTCATTTTAGATGGTATAATACTCCCACAGAGAGCAATTCGAACAACAAGGAGGGATATGAAAAAAGGGGCAAAGGTTATTGTTTGGTTTGACGAAGTAACCAAGGATGACATTCCTCTAGTAGGTGGCAAGGGAGCCAACTTAGGTGAGATGGTTCATGCCCGAATACCAGTGCCGCCAGGTTTCATCGTCACCGCAGATGCCTATTTCAAATTCCTGAAAACTAGCAAAATTACAGACGAAATCCGCGGATACCTTGAAGGCTTGAATGTTAACGATAGCAAAAAGCTTCAAGAAATATCAAAAATCATTAAGGATAGGATTTCCAGTATACCTATGCCGACTGACATGGTTAAGGAGATTAAAGACGCTTATCACCAACTGGGCCAAGGACTGGTAGCCGTCCGTTCCTCAGCCACAGCCGAAGACTTGCCCGAGGCTTCTTTTGCCGGGCAACAACGCACCTTCCTCAACATTCAAGGAGAAGATGCGGTAGTGGCAGCAGTACAAGGCTGCTGGAGCTCACTGTTTGAACCCAGGGCTATATTCTACAGGCAGCAGCAAGGTTTTGACCACTTCAAGGTTGGTATTGCCGTACCAGTGCAAATAATGGTGCAATCGGAGGCATCAGGAGTCCTATTCACGATAGAGCCACTGAGCAACGACACAATGAAAATCCTCATTGAAGCAATTTACGGGCTGGGTGAAGCTATTGTTTCTGGTGACGTCACTCCTGACCAGTATTTGCTGGATAAAGGCAAAATTAGGATTCTCGACAAGCAAATTCATAAACAGGAATGGCAACTGACAAAGAATACAAAGGCACCAGCAGGTGAGCTGGAACCGAACATTAAGATAAATGTCCCAACCTCAAAGCAAACTCTGCAAAAGATAACCGACGAAGATATAATCGCTTTAGCCAAATTGGGCAAGGCTATTGAGAATTTATACAAAACCCCACAGGACATTGAGTGGGCAAAACAAGGAACACAGCTATTCATCCTTCAAACGCGGCCTGTGACCACCCTGAAACCAAAAGAGGAGATTAAGACAGCTACCAAAATAGAAGCTCAAGCAATCTTAACCGGTGTTGCAGCCAGTCCAGGGATAGCCATTGGCACAGTTACAATTGTGCCTGAATCATCACAGATAGATAAAGTTCAAAATGGTGACGTTCTTGTAGCCGAAATGACAACTCCAGACTTTGTGCCAGCAATGAAACGGGCTGTGGCTATAGTCACTGACCGTGGCGGCAGAACTGCCCACGCTGCCATTGTCAGTCGCGAGCTAGGTATCCCTTGCGTCGTGGGCACAGAGGTGGCAACCAAAACTCTAAGCGATGGCCAGGAAATCACTGTGGATGGCTCACGGGGAGAAGTCTACGCTGGCAGGGTAGCGGAGCCAACAAGAACCGCTCCCGTAGTTGTTACTCAGAAACGAATAAAGACAAAAACCAAAGTCTATGTAAATCTAGCTGAGCCAGAACTAGCCGAGACCGTCGCTGCAAGACATGTAGATGGAGTTGGCTTGCTTAGAGCCGAGTTTATGATTGCACAGATCGGTGGGCATCCTAGATACATGCTGCACGAGGGGAAGGGAGAGCAGTTCATGGAAATGCTGGCTCAAGGCATTACCACATTTGCTAAGGTTTTCCACCCTCGGCCTGTAGTCTACCGGACTACAGATTTCAAAACCAACGAGTACAGGAACCTGCGCGGTGGGGACAAATACGAGGAATTTGAGGAGAACCCCATGCTTGGCTACCGTGGCTGCTCCAGATATACACGAGAAACTGAGATTCTTAGACTCGAAGTAGAAGCTATCAAGAAAGTATGTCAGTACTACGATAACCTATATGTCATGATTCCATTCGTCCGCTTCGTAGATGAAATGGCCAGAATAAAGAGATTCCTCGTAGCTGAGGGACTATATCAGTTCCCCAATTTCAAATTGTGGATGATGGTCGAAGTGCCATCAAACGTCTTTCTCATAGACAAATTTGTAGACGTTGGCATTGATGGTGTCTCCATCGGTTCTAACGACTTAACTCAATTAATTTTAGGGATAGACAGAGACAATCCCAAACTAGCACAGCAATTTGACGAGAGAAACGAGGCAGTGCTAATGGGCATAGAAAAAGTCGTCAAGGTTTCGAACAGTAAAGGCATTACCTCTTCCATCTGTGGACAAGCACCTTCAGTCTACCCGGAACTCACCGAGAACCTAGTGAAATGGGGAATAACCTCAGTTTCAGTAAGTCCCGATATGATTGACGAAGCAAGACGTATCATTGCTGCTGCTGAAGCGAAACTTAGCCAGACATAGCATTGCAGCGAAGCAGGAAAATAAACTCAAGTTTTGATGGTCAATCTGAACATTCGGCAACGGATAGAGGAATCTGAAAACAGCCTTTCCTCATACGCGGCAAAAAGCAGGTTTAGCCGAGGCAGACTCAAATGGGAGGAACCTTGCTCAATACGAACCGATTTTCAGCGGGACCGCGACCGCATCATTCACTCGAAGGCTTTTCGCCGCCTCAAGCACAAAACCCAGGTCTTTATTGCCCCTTTAGGTGACCATTATGTAACACGGCTGACGCATACTTTGGAGGTTTCCCAGATCGCCAGAACCATATCCAGAGCGCTGAACCTTAACGAGGATTTGACAGAGGCTATTGCTTTAGGACATGACTTAGGCCATACACCATTTGGACATGTCGGTGAGCAAGTTCTGGATGAGCTCTGCCCAGGTGGATTCAAGCATAACGAGCAGAGTTTAAGGGTAGTCGATCTACTGGAAAAAGATGGACAAGGACTGAACCTAACCTGGGAAGTGAGGGACGGCATCTTGAACCATTCCAAGAGCGGGATTGAGATACTTGGAGAAGGATGGACAGATATTGGTACCATCGAAGGCCAGGTAGTAAAAATGGCTGACATCGTTGCTTATGTCAACCACGATACTGCCGACGCGATCAGAGCTGGCGTTATAGCTGAAAACGAGCTACCTGCCTCCGCAGTCAGGCTTCTCGGTCACACTTCTTCTCAGCGGATTAACACACTGGTCTCCGACATCGTCAGCTATTCATTAGCACATATGGGCAACGTCAATCTGACAAAGCCGGTCATCGGAATAAATACAGAAATCCTAAAAGCAACCAACAGCTTGCGTGAGTTTCTCTTTGACAAGGTGTATAATCCCAGCTTAGCTAATAGAGATACAGCAAAAGCACAAAAGATAATACGTCTGCTGTACTCCTATTTCCTGAAACACGAAGATACGTTGCCAATAGAATATGCCCTGCGCGATGACACTGTAGAACGGAAGATTACCGACTATATTGCTGGCATGACAGACCAATACGCGATAAGGACGGCAAAAGAAATCTCATCCTGAAAGGAAAAACTGCTTTCAGTCAGGAGCTTGAAACAGGTGATTGAGTTTTTGAAATGAGTGTGATTGATGATGTAAAACAGAGACTGGATATTGTGCAGGTCGTCTCTGAATATACAAAATTACAGAAATCAGGCCGAAATTATAAGGCCTTATGTCCGTTTCATAGTGAAAAGACCCCCTCGTTTTTTGTATTCCCCGAACGGCAGAGCTGGCACTGCTTCGGAGCTTGTGGTTCCGGCGGAGATATCTTCTCGTTCATCATGAAGAAAGAAGGGGTTGATTTTGCACAAGCGCTACATCTTCTAGCTAATAAGGCGGGGCTTTCCTTGGCTGCTCTAACAACCCCAGAGAAGCAAACTCAGAACAAAGAAAGGGAAAGATTATTTGAAATAAATGAAGCGGCCGCCGAATATTACCACCACCTGTTGTTGAACACTTCTGTGGGCGAGATAGCAAGGAACTATGTGACTAAACGAGGGCTATCACCTGAGACAATTAAGAACTTCCAGCTAGGTTTCGCGCCAGAAGGTTGGGAAACTATAAAGCAGTACTTAAAGGGCAAAGGATATGGGGAAGCAGATCTGTTAGCTGCTGGTCTGTTAGTAGAGCGGGATGACAAAAACAGCTACGACCGATTTCGCAGTCGTTTAATATTCCCTATTCGGAACATCCAGGGAAAGGCTATAGGCTTTGGTGGCAGGGCACTGGACGATTCTCTGCCTAAATATCTAAACTCCCCCCAAACACCAGTTTTCGACAAGAGCAGCAGCCTCTATGGGATTGACCATGCTAAGGCAGCCATACGTCAGAAAGACCAGGTAATAATTGTAGAAGGTTATATGGATGTTCTAACAGCCCACCAGCATGAATATGATAACGTAGTTGCCTCCATGGGGACAGCTATGACTGACAAGCAGCTGGCTATTCTTAAAAACCTGACCAAGAATTTAATACTGGCTCTTGATGCAGACACCGCAGGAGAAGAAGCCATCTCACGAAGCGGTGAGATGATAGATAAAATG